>Ga0172380_10000526_pt1 | contig 74106 bp, 99 predicted proteins | sample Leawe162metaG_FD_119747 | JGI IMG/M metagenome (GOLD analysis project Ga0172380, IMG submission 119747) | Leachate microbial communities from a municipal landfill in Southern Ontario, Canada - Leachate well 162 metaG | ecosystem: Engineered > Solid waste > Landfill > Unclassified | place... | reverse complement strand
GTTATATTTGTATATGGAGATTCATTAGTAGATGATGATTACGTTAATGATACTTTAGATGGTTACTATACTAAATTAGAAATAAATGATACTCTTACTGATTACTATTTAAGTTCAAAGATAAATGATTCTTTAGCTGACTATTATTTAAGCACAGTATGTGATGATACTATTAGAGCTTACATACATGATTCTTTAACTGGATATTATACAAAATTGGAAATAAATGATACATTAACAGATTATTTTTTAAAGACAGATACATTAATAACTCCTTCAGGAGGATATTTAGGTATAGGAAGTGTATCTACTTTGACAAAGACTATTTCTTTAAGTGGTCAAGCAGATAAGAGTATTGGGATGGAAAGAAATATAACTGCTGATACAGAAGGGAAAAATCTTACTATAAATGCAGGAAGTTCAACTTTAGGAAGTACAGATAAAAATGGAGGAAATCTAACTTTAAAAGGAGGTTCTTCTACAGGAGCAGGAGAAACAACAGTAATTATACAAGGAGCATTTAAAGATTCAGTTACCAATACTACTACTAATAGTTTTTATGATAGAATTATTGTTCCATCAAGAAACTATTTAACAGATAATGTAGCTGTAGGAGTTTTAAATATAACTTCAGATACAAGTAGAACTATAGGAGGAGTTATAGATTTTACAATTCATTGTACAGAAGGAATAGAAAGACAAACATATACAGGAACATTATTATATGGAGGAGTATATAAAAAAGGAGTTATAACTAAAGATGGTAAAATATTAGATTCATTAGTAGTTGTAACATCTGGAACATTAACTTGTGCAATATCTTTCGATACGGTAACAAACGAAAATACATATTCAATAATTCCAAAGATAACAGCTAATTCAAATTTAACAGCATTGGCAATATTATATGTGGAGTTTATAGTAAAAAATAATTGTTATGGTACAGTAACATATTAATAAAATGGCATCTACATTAAAAGAAATAGCATATTCAGTATTAGAATCTATAAGGAACTTCCATATAGTTGATGATAATGATATTTCTATTGATTGGATAGTAAAGAAAATTAATGATATTAATGTTAAACTTGTTGAAGCAGATTATAAATCCGGAAAGAATCTTGAAGGATACATGCAAAAACAATGTTGTATTGAAATAATTTGTGAAAAGCAATATTGTACAATAGATGGTGTATTAGTTGAATCAGGAGATGTATTATGGTATTCTGATGTACCTACATTAAATAATAAGATAGGTAATGGTAATATTGCTTATTTAGGATTATCTGATATGAAAACTGCATTTAGAAGAACATCAATGACAGGAAGTACAGTATCAGGAAAATTAGAGTATGGAAATAATAAAACTATTTATAATGTTATAGGTAATAAGATATTTTATAATAATTTACCTACAACAGGTTCTAAATATGTATGTATGGTAGGAATATTAGAAGACCCAACTACTGCTTGTAATTGGGATGATGATGATCCTTATCCAACACCTGATACATATAAATTAGAATTACTTGTTAAGCAAGACATAATGAGTAGTTTTAATATCCCTAAAGATGTAATAAATGATGCACAAGACAGTCTAGGTACTCAACCTATAAAATAATAAGATATGAGTAATACAATAACTATGACAGGCAATTTACAGATTGTAGATAGTTCAGGTAATACAATATATCTTATCATGCAACAGCAATTGATATATGAAAGTAAAGCAATACAGTTAGTTACTCTTGAAGATTGTGAAACTCAATATTTAAATAAATATTATAACCATTACAAAGTAGATGTTAACGGTTCTTTTATTTATATACCATCGTTCTATTGTGTAGAATATGATACAGTAATAGACCAAGAACAGGTAATGAATAAAAGAGAATATGAAAGATTAAAATATTCATTAGAATCAGAAGTCCATGATGTATATAAATATTGGAAAGAAGAATTTGGTAAAGATATAGATAATAGAGGACTACCTGAGTTTAGTAATGAATATATGGAATTAGTAAAGAGTAGTAGTAATAATCAAACACATTTAGTTGGTAAAGAGAGCGAAAATATTTAGTTATAACTTTAAAGAGTTACTTAATGAGAATGATGTCTTATTCCAATATAAAAGACCTTATGGTACATTAGATAAACTCTATGGACATACAACAGTTAATACAGTATTTAAAAAGAGAGTAAGGGCAGAAAGAACATTACACTTAGCATTAAAAATAGTTAAGTTATTTATGAAGTTAGTAATGAGAGATGTTCTTATAAATAATTTAGTGGTTGTATTAAATAAGGATCCATTCTTTGCATTAAGGATGGTAAATTTAAAACACAATTATTGTTGGAAATTTAGATTACTTCCATTATTAGATACAAGGTTAGTAAAGAGATTAAAGACAGTATATTTTATAAATAATTTTAAAGGAGATTATATAAAATATTTTAGGATGTTAAAAAAATCAGGTAAAACATGGGAATAATATGAGTACGAATCAGAAATATGTAACAGCAGAAAATATCATGGCAAGATTAGCTATGACACATAAAAAGAAATCATTTACTATTGATGAAATAGTAGAATGGTGTGCAGAATGTACTATTGAAATATTAGGTAATCCTGTAGCGATGTATGACTATAATAGGTTTAAAGTCATTGTAACAGGAAATTTAGGACTGTTACCATGTAATATGTATAGACTATTAGATGTTTATGATGCATCAAATACAAGGATTAAGAATTATTATAATGATGGTGTTCATCTTATCTTTAATACTACCCAAACATTTTATAAAGATGATTTAGATAGGGATTATGTTTATATTAATTATTCAGGTGTTCCGGTAGATAATAAAACAGGATATCCTCTTATATTAAAAGGACATGAACTTGCTTGTGAAGCATATTGTACATGGAAGTTGTATTATGAGGATTTTCTTTCTAATAATATTAATGGTCAACAATGGCAATATATAGACCAACAGAAGATTATTCAATGTAGTGCAGGAAATAATGGAGTAAGACATGAAACTAATGATGATTCAAGAAGAATGTTAAATGTAGTATTAAATATGATACCTAATATGAATAATATCCCATTATATCATTTAAATGAAATAGAATAATGCAGAGTATAAATGTTTTCCATAAAGGAATAAATACAGATTTAGATTATTCTAAAAGAGGTAATGATGTATGGGATTTTCCTGCATTAAATTTACGTGCAATAAATAAAGATGGACAAGGATTAATTATTACTAATGTAAATGGTAATGATTATGATCCAACAAATGAAATTGGAATACAACTATCAGAAGGATTTACTATGATAGGCTGTAAAGAATATAATGGAATACTTTATATTATATCTTATAATAATGTATCTCGACAATCAGAGATAGGTTGTTTCCCAAGTCCTAAATGTGTAACCGTGACATTTACAAGTATGCATGCATGGTCAATAACATATAATAGTCTAATTACAGGATTTGAAAAAAAATATAAACCTTTAACAAATTATTTTACAGATAAAACAGATTTAACTACAAGAACAATATTTCGGAATACATTAATGGGATTATCTTCTATATATCCAGTAGAAGTAAATGTTTATAAAAACTATGATGATTCAGTAAATATTTATTTATGTGATGGTCATAATATGAATTATGTAATAAATAGTAGTTTCAATCAAACAGGAGAACTTACAACAAGACAATATGATGATAATGATATCCCTTATTATATAAGTCATATTCCATTAACTAAATCTCTTCCTAATTTATCTTCATTAACATTACAGACAGGAGGAGAGTTAAGATCAGGGAATATGTTTTTATATATTAAATATGTTAATGATAATTATAATAGGACTAAAGTAGTACAAGAAATTGGACCTATCTCTATATATAAAGGAGATTCAGGAGATATATATTCTGTGGAAGGAATACAAGGGATAGATAGAGAAGATGGTTCAACAAGTAAAAGTGATAAGAGGATATCATTGACTTTATCTAATCTTGATACTTCATATCAATATATTGAAATATCGTATGTAAGATATTATAGTGATGAAAGTGATGTAGTGATAAGAGATACTAAGATTATAGATACACTATATAAAATAGAAGCATCTACAATAAATGTTATTATAACTGGAAGAGAAGTAACAATAAATATACCTGAATCAGAATTATTAGATGATTCGATTAAAGAATTAACATCTCAAACACAGACAATACATAATGGTAGATATTATGGAGGTAATTGGACTAGAATAAATACACATAATGAATATCTTAAGACTTATGCTTCATTAGTAGTAGGAAGACCTTATAAAGATTCTTATGGAATATCTAAATCTACAGGATATAAAGATTATAATAATGTACTTAATTTTGTAACATATTTTAGGAATGAAGCATATCCAGTAGGAATAGTATTTGTTTTTAAAGGAGGAATAGAATCAGAAGTATATGAAACAAATGGTTATGACTATCCTAGTTCTACTCATGTAATGGGAATAGTAAGGATGCCTACAATAACAGATTTTTCTCTTTATGATAATTCAATAAATAGATTAAAGATATTAGGTATCTATTTTGAGAATAATACAGCCAATAACTATCTATTAAGTAATATAGATGCACAAAACTATTTTAATGATAATATAATAGGTTATTATTATGTTAGAGGAGATAGATTTAAGAACATGCAATATCAAGGTATTACAATGTATGGATGTAGAGGTTATAGATTTTGGGATAGTGTAAAAGAAAATACAACAGAATTTTTAGATCATTATGATGGAATAAAAGAACAAGTAATAGAAAGTGCTTCATTATTTTTAGATTTAAATCATAATTATACTAATGATTTAAGATATTCAATATATACATATTATGGTTCTTTGCAACATGGTCAATCAATAAATCAATGTAATGTTTCTACTAATCTATATACATATCTTTCAAATATAGCACCAACTACTAGTATTTGTACTATAGGAGTACCAACATCACCTATACAATATTCACCTTGGGTAGGACAGTCCTGTAAAAAATATTCAGAAGATCAATCTGAATCAGAATATTGGGGTGCCAATAGAGGTAAAACAGAAAATATAAAAATGTTTGGAGGTAAAAAAGATGTAAGTCCAACAGTAAATATTTCTAATGGATTATCTTATAATGATGATGAATTTGTAATTCCTATTTATAAAGGATTTATGCCAAATACATATTGGCATTTAAAGGCAAGCGATAATAGAAAGGTGTTTAGGAATTATATGTCAAGAGTATTTTATGTAGAAAAAAAATATGGGTTATTTTCTCCGGATAATATTTTAAACCAAACATCTATTATAGATTCTAATTATAAAATGATTGTTAATGGAAAAGTAGATTATGAAGAAAATCAAAATGTTTTAGTTGGAAGATTATTATATAGAAGCCCTATAGATATAGTAAGTAAAAGTGATGTAGATACTTATCCTATGTGGTGGAAAACATCAATATATGATATAGTAGATGAAAGTAATAGTACTATATATACTATTGATACAGTCAATGTAGATAAGTTTAGAAGAACGAATAATGCAAAGAATGGATTTGTATCTGAATATACAGATATAGGAGTAGATACTATAGAAACAAGTAATGTAACACAGTCAGGAACTTGTATGTGGTATTTTTTCAAAGAAGAGACAGATGAAAGATGGGAATGTTCTTCTAATAGATCTATGAGTACAAGTAAATATATAGGGATTACATTAGATTCACATGTAAGTAATTTAAATCTAAGACATGTAAGCCTTTATAAGATAGATCCTTCAACATTAAATGCAACTACATTACCGACATATTTTGATTTAAAACATACATGGTATTCTAAAATATCTGATTTGATATTATGGAATACAACAACACATGAAGGATTTGAAGTTACTAATATAGGTAATCCTTATTATAAAGGTGATTGTTTCTTACAAAGCACTTATATCAAAGTAATGAGTTATAGAGGTACATCATTTATTCCTACACAAGTAGAAAACATTTATGAAATAACAGGAGCAGATCAAGATAGAAGAGAAGATAATGATGAACAAAGATTAATCTATAATGGTCATGGATTAGTTATGGAGATGATTACAGAGAATGAAATTAATACAGAGATGCGTATTAGTCAAAAAGATAGAACATTTTATCCTGCATGTGGAGAAGATGGTTTAAAATCTTTTGCTGTATTCAATCCTGATACTTCAGATAAGACAGAAAGTTTAGCAATAAACTATGGTTATAATGTTGTAAGGTCTTCAATAAGACATTATCATTATGATAGAGATAATGACTATAGACAGATAAATTATGAAACAAGGATAAGATATTCAGATAAGATAATAGAAAATTCTTATACAGATGCTTTTAGGAATTTAAAGATTATGTCATATAAAGATTATGATATTACTCCTGGACCTATAATGAAATTAGAAACGGATAATAAATATTTATATTCATTTCAACATAGAAGGACAAATATACATTTCACTGACCAAAGACAGATGAATGTTCCTACCAATGAAGGAGAAGTAGTAGTAGGTAGAGGAGATATATTAGAGCAGTCAACACATACAGTATTAGAAAATGGTATTCAACATAGAAGAGCAACAGTAAAAGGATTTAATGGTATATATGCTTTAGATTGGAATAAGAGGGCTATATTTAGAGTATCAGCTAAAAGAGCACCACAAGACTTAACTTTAAGTGAAAGTTTCTCTACAAAAGTTTATTCATTATTAGAAGGGATAGAAAAATTAACAGATATAGAAAGTCAATTATCTGATATGATATATTTAAATCAAGGAGTATCATTAGGATATGATAAGAAGTATAGTGATATATTATTTACAATATTATATGGAACTAAATCTACTACATATGCCTTTAATGAAATACTTGAAGAATTTACATGTGAATATTCTTTTACATCTCCTATTTATGCTAATATCAATAATGATTTTTATTCTTTGTGTTATTCTACTAATAATTATAGTGGTGAAAGAAGAATATACTTACATGATAGACCATATCTATTTAATGGAACAACATCGAATAAACAAACTTTCTATGGAACAACAAGAAACTTTGATATTAGTGTTATATGTAATGGTAATTCTCCTTTACTTAGTAAACGTTTTGATTCATTAGAAATAGAATCAGGAGATTTAGGTTTTACGCAAATAATATATAATACATCTTCACAAACAGGGTTACATGATGCTTTTGATGTTAATGATGTTAGATTTTGGTTGAGACCAGAATATGTAGAAGGAAAATGGAAATTCCCTATTCAAGTACAGACAACTCCTACAAATTCATTCTTTACAAATAATATTGAAATGATGATAAATTCTAATATGAGAGGAGAATGGTTGAAAATAAATTTAAACTATAGTGGAATAGAGGATTTGTATTTAAAGAATATAATCACTAATTTCGAAAATTCATTTACATAATATGTCACAGAAAGAAATAAAAAGTGGAATAACATTAGGTTCTACTGCAGCAGGAGCAGGAATTGGAGCAGGAATAGGTTCAATAGTACCCGGAGTAGGAACTCTAATTGGAGCAGGAATTGGAGCTGTCGCAGGAAACTTATTAGGTAATGCAACAGGATTGATGATTAAAGATGATCCTTTAAAGAAGAAGTTTCAATTAAGAATGACACAAGGTGATCCTAATGCAGGATATAGGTTAGGTGATTTGGAGAAAGATTATGCTTTCCAAAGTACAATGCAAGAACAAAAGAATACAACATTAGGAAAAATAATGGATATAGGAACACAAGGAATATTAACAGGTACACAAATTTCATCTATGTTTAGTAAACCTACTATGGCAAAACCTAAAGTTGATTCATCAGGATTACAAAATGTCCCTACATTTAAATTAAGTAATACAGATCCTAAAAATGTAATAATGCAAGGGAATAAAATAAAAGGTAAGTTTGATCTCAATAGTCCTTCTATTACATCAAATAAACAAATTACAAGTAATAACTTCATGAATAATATAGGAATAGATTATAATAAATTAAATCAATATATTGGAGGATATAATAATGAAACATTTATTCCGGAACAGAATATAAATAGATATATAATGCAAAATAATGCAAATATTAAGGTTCCTAATTATTCTAATCCATATTTAGATAAAAAAACAAATAATATATACGAATTTAAATTTTAAAGATATGCCTAATCCATTACAAACAAGTAAATATAATAACATAAACATAGATACTGTTGTAAGTTATTTAAATAATCTTTATGGGATAAATAGAGGAGTGCTTCAACCTGATGATAATTTTACAAATACAAAATATATTACAGATGTTGAAAAATATGGTCAAGGATATTTAGGTATAAATAATTTATTAAATAATTATTTATCATCTGGAAAATCAAGTCCTATTAATGATATAGTAAATTTAGATGTAGATACAAATAATAAATTAAGAAAAATAGATAGATTAAATCAAAGTTCAAGTAATTTAGATAATGCTTTAAATGATTTAGAAAATACACAAGAAATAATAAATAAAGAAACACCTACTAACCCTACCAAAACACCATCATTAAGACAACCTAATGTTCCACAATCATTAGAAAATAGATTTAATCGTATTCAAAATAATCAATATATTGTAGAAGCATCAGGAATAGGAGGCGATATATATAATGGATTAAAAGAGTTTTTTAGAGGTCCATCTGAACCTTATGTAGGAAGTAAACAATCATTCACACCAACACTTTCTACAAAAGACTTACAGATAAATGAATTAAACACAGTTTTAGCATCTAATGCAGCAAATGCCTATAAATATCTAAAAGAGAATGGACAATTAGATGCAACATCATCTATATTGGCTGAAACAAATAAAAATCAAGTACAAGGATTACAAGGTATTGCAGGACAGGAAAAACAATGGTTATCTTCAGAAGCACAGAGATATGATGCATATAGAAATGCACAGTCTGGAATAGATGCACAGACCTCTAATTTAAATATGAAAAAAAAGATAGAAGAAAATAATCAATCAGGAGCAATCATAAGTGCATTACAAGATAGAATTCTTAATAGATTTACAGGAGTAAATAGACAAAGAGCAGAGATGGATAAGATACAAGAATTCCTGAAAAACAATAAAGGTTCTGATTTATTATTCATGGATAAAATGGCATCTTTAAAACCAGAAGAATTTGAAAGAATAAAAAAACAACTAAAAGAAAACACAGACGAATAAAAATTAATTATATGGGAATAGGTTCAAATAGAGGAGGACAACCATTGTTTCTTCCGGTACAACCTGAAGGTAGATTACAATTTAGTTTAGGAGATATCCCTATTACTGCTTTTAAAAGACAACTAGCATCATTTAAACCAAAGATTGATGATATAGAACCTAAAGGACTAGCACAAGCTAATTCAGATATTATTAATGCTTATGAGAATGTAGGTAATAATATTACAAGGTTACTTAATGAAATGGAATCAGAAGTAATTAAGACAGGAGATTTTAGTATATACTATGAACAAGAGAATAAAAAGAAAGGTGGAGATAATAAATTTTTTCAATTAGAACAAGCATATAATAAAAAGAATAAAATTAAGACAGCATTAAGTCAAATAGAAAAAGAAAAAGATGCTCATTATCAACAAAGAAATAATTTAGATAATGTATGGTTGACTGGCGAAGATACTGCAATGATTCAATCACAAGGAATATATGTACCTGAATATATAAATGCTAAAAACTATGATGGACTTACTGTTAAAAGTCAAAGAACAAATAAAGACCAACAATTAGAAGGACAATTTGCAAGAGTAAATTGGATGAAAGATGGAACACCTATCGTAGAAAGTTCAACAAGTAAATATAATTATAACTATAAAGATAAAGCTATTGCAGAAATAGATAAATTATTTCAAGAAACTAAAGGACAAAATAGAAGTAATGATGAATATATTAAAAACATTGATGGTTCATTTAAACTTACTACAATAAATAATAACGGTCAACAAGTAGTTAAAGAAGTTACAGATGCAAATGGGAAAAAATCATATGTTTCTTTAACTGCTAATGATGGAGCAGTAGTAGCATATTTAGCTAAAAATGGATATACAACAAATGAACCTGAACTTCTAGCTTTAGTAGATAATATATACAATCAATTATCAGAAACAGCGAAATTGGATTTAGCACATCAATTTGATAAAAAAAATGATATTAATTATAAACCTGAATTAATAAAAACGCTAATAGATAATAAAAAAGATATAGAAATAGAATATAGAAATAGTTTAAAAACATTAACTTTAAATGGTAAATCAACTATATCTAAAACTAATGAAGATGGGATTAAAGAGGAAGTTAATTTAACAAGTGAAGATATAAATAGATATTATTTTGAAGATTATGATATGATGTATAAAAAAATGACTAATTCATTTGATTTTACAAAATCAGAAGATAGAATTGGTTATAATAATATGGTTAAAAAATATATAAGAGATTTAGCAATATCAAAATACGAACAAAATGTTAGTACTAAATATACAGAAAGTATAGATGAATTTTGGGATTTAAATAAATTACAAAGAGGTGGAAGTGGAAATGATGCTACAGAACCAAAAGTAAATTTCTGGGGTGCAATTTCATCAGGAAGTTATTTTGATAAAACAAAAGAGCTTCAAAAATTATTAATTCCAGTATTTGAAAATGGAAAACTTATAGGAACAGAAGATTATGAAGCTAGAACTGTAAGTGCATCATCATATGAAGAAGTTCCAAAATTAAATAAAGATTATGGTTATAATAATAGTCAAAAAGAAAATGGAACTTCTACCGATTTATTGACTTCTGAATTTAATAATGGTTCATTTATAATTAAAACTAATGGGAATGTTTTAAATATAAAAGGCAAACAAGCAGGAACAGTTGAATTATTAGAATTTGGTACTGATATAATAGAAGCACCAAAAAGGAAAAAGGATCCGGAAACAGGAAAATTAATAAACGATTACGAAGTTGATAATAAAGGAAATCTTGTAATAGAAAAATATATAACTGCAACTGTTTTAGTTAATAAAGATAATTCAGATTTAATAGAGGATATTCAAATACCAGAAGCTAAATTAAAGAAAGATGATGAAGATAAAATAGTAACAACAGTAGATGGAATAAAAAAAGTAAATTATAGTAAAGCAAAAGAAAGTTCTTTTATATGGGAATCAGATGACACATTCGATGAAATACCAGATATATTAAAAAATACATTTGGAGTAAAAGATGTATATGAAAAAGTTTCTAAAACTAGAGATAATGGAAGTAAATATTATGAAATGCAGCCCGTATCATCATCTCCTGATGCAGAAGGTAGTTATCATGCAATAGAAGTTCTTATTCCAATTCCTGAAGCATGGTATTTACAAGGAAAAGGAAATGATGTAGCAAATCATTATAATACCCAACTATTATCAAATCCAAAAAATCAAAATATTGTAAATTTAATTTTAGACAAATAATATGGCAGAGCAAGATAATTTACCAAAAGAAGAAGTAATAGAAAAACCTAAAGTAGATTTATATAAGACAGTATTTAGTTCTCCAAATGCAACTGTAGATGAATTGATGATGGCATTTAATACTAATCAAGAATTAGTGTTACATGATTTTGATTATTATAAAAGTATTAATGATAAGATAAAAACAGAAAATCCAGATATTCAAGATAAAGATTTTGAAAGTTTATATAGTTATGTAAATAATTTAAAAACATATATTATAGAAAATCCGTCATTAGTAGGTCCAAGAGAAAAAATATTTTCTGGTTCTGACATATTTAATACAGGAATACAAGGAAGAGGATATGAAAGAATAAATACAGATAAATCTCAATATGATTATATTGATCCTATAACTAATGAATTTGGAAGTCATATCAATGATTTGGATAAAGTATTAGCTAAACCAAAATTCTATGATGGTGCCACAGGAGAATGGATTGATAGACCTATGACACAACAAGAAAAGATAGATTATAAATCAGGAATATTTTATGATGAAAATTCTGGTGAATATTATGCTAGAATAGATAATCCTGATAAAGATATTTATACAATACCTGGATATAGAGCATTTGATAATTTTGAAGGTACATATGATAAGTATGGAATAACGTCATTAGAAGGATTATATAAAGGTGTTTATGAAGTAACAGCTGGTATAGTAAGAATGCCTTATACACCTATGCAGATTTTAAATGAATATTTAGTAAAACCAATTATTACAGATCCTATATTAGGACTAATAGATAAAGATACTAAAAACGAATATAATGAATCAGTACAAGGATATTTCAATGAAAATATAGATTATCTAAATAAATGGAGAAACATACCTTCTGAAGAACAAATAAATGCTAAATGGAATCAGGACTATGCAAAGATATTAGAGAATGTAGGACAAGGAATAGGTTCTTTAGCACAGATGTATATAGCAGGATATGGAGGATCATTATTAGGTATGACATCTAAATCTCTTGCTACTATGACTGCAGGAGCTGGGGCATTACAAGTTATGGGTCCTTCTTATGATGCATCAAGAGCGATGGGATTATCTCATCAAGAAGCATTAAATATGTCAATGGTTGATGCAGCAACAGTATTTCTAAGTGAAAGACTTATAAGTGCTGATATGTTAGTGAGAGGTCTTGGAGATGATGCAATGAAGACACTTACTAAAGATGTTAATAAGGCTAAAGAATATATGCAACAAAACAATATTAATATTAATAGTATTGAAGGTAAGCAAACATTTATTAAGAAAGCTGTTGAATTTATAAAAGGAGATTCAGAATATATTAAGTTGTCGAATCCTGTATTAAATAAAGGAAAGCAAATAGTAGAAGGATTTGTAAGAGAAGGATTACAAGAAGGTACAGAAGCTGGTGGTAATGCATTATCAAGATATGTATTTAATGAAGCTAAAAAGATATATTCAACTAAAAAGGATTTAGCTGAAGGTAAAGGTTTATATTCTATGTATAACACATGGGATGATATTAATTCATCATTTTGGATTGGAGGATTAACAGGTGCCATAGGAAACGGTATAATGGGAGATGTAGGAAGAAAGAGAAGTGAAAGTATAGATAAAATAATTGATAAAGATGGAATAGCAGGAGCCACTAAATTAATTGATCATTTAACTACATTAGGTTCAAAAGGATTATTAGGAAGTAATGAATTAAATATTGATGGAGAACCAATAACTATAGAGAAGACAAATCAACAAAAATATGAAGTTGAATATAATATTCCATGGAAAAATACTAATACAAATATTGTAGAGAATCAGAATGAATATTTATATGATTTATATAGAAGAAGAATTAATGAGAGATTAGAAGATAGAGAAGAATTTAAAACTAGTAATCCTTTAATTTGGAATGCATTAACAAATGAATCAGATGAAGATAACTATGTATTTAAGACATTAAATGTACAAAGAGATATAAAGAAAGCAAAAACTAAATTAAACGAATTAACAACATCTTTAAGTGAAGCAAAGACCGAAGAAGAGAAAGCAAAAATAGAAGTAGAGATTGATAAGGTTAATGAAGATTTAAATGGTAATAAAGAAGCATATTTAAAACTCGATCAATTACAAAGGAAAGATGTTATTTTTAAAAGAGGATTATTAAATGATTATAAAAATCTGACTACTATAGAAAAAGGAACAGCATTTCCTGCATTTATTAATGATAGAAGAAAACAATTAAAAGTTATAACAGAAACAGTAAAGGATTCCACGGATAAATATTTCGAACAACAAAAAGAAAAAATTACGAATGAATTTAGGAATAGTCCAAAATACTTAAAGGAATATAATAAAAGATTTGCTTTTGTAAATCAACAGTTATATTTAAATACAAGGGATTTTGATTTAGAATTTAATAACTATATAAGTAAATTAAATACTAAAGAGAATATAGATGCATTACAAATTAAAAGAACTAATTATAATACTAAACTTACAGAGTTTAATCCTATAATAAATACAAAAGGAACTACAAAAGAAACTACAAATGAATTAGATAGGTTAAATAAAGAATTAAATTCATATATATTTAATACAGATGGTACATTAACAGATAATGTTCCATTAGTAACTATGAAGAATGACTTTTCTCAATTACTATCAAATAAGATACAAAATATAATAAGTAATATCACTAAAGTAGTTGAAGAAACAGAATCTAAAGAAACAGATGAATTAGAATTAATGTCTTTTAATGCAAGTGTGAAAACAACATTAGAAACATTAAATAGATTTAAGTCATTTCTTGGAAACTCAAATACAAGAGAATTAACAGATTTTTCATCAGGAGAGATAGTAAATGTTAAAACAGAAAAAGGAATTGAAAGAGCCATAGTTAGAAAGCATTTACAGAAGGATAATAAGTATATTGTAGAAACTAAAGATAATCCTGAAATTATAGTTGATAAATCAGCTTTAACAATTTCAGATGAACAATTAATAGATGAACAAACACATTATAGAAATTATATTACTTCCGGAATAGAAAATGAATTAGTATCTATAGAGGAATTAATAAATAATAAAAATTTCAATATAAATGATATAAATTTTAAAATAGATAGATTGCAGAATTTTATTCATTTTATGAATGAATTTATAAAAGCAAAAAATATTTTAGGAGTAAGTAATCAAATACAGAAGCATTTATATTTAGGAGAAAAAACATTATCAAATCAAGAATTAGAAATATTATCTAAAAGACTAATAGAACTTGAATCAGAAGCACAGGTATTATCTGATAAAGTAAAACAGTTAGGACAGAGTAGAGATGCTTATAATAATAAAGCGAAAGAGATACATTGTAAGAATAAGGTATATGCAATAAAAGAAATACAAAAAGCTATTCCTGACATATTTAATGAAGCTGGGTTAAAAGGTGCAGTAGAATTATTAAAAGATATTGTTTTATCAAATGATAAAGCATTAGATATATCTAATGATAATGCAAAGTTAATACTTGAAAATAATAAGTTATTAAATCAAATATTTGATACATTATATAAATTCCTAAATGGCAAAAAGTTAGTTACGCAAGAACTAATTGATAATATTAAAAAGCAATTAAATGTTACTAATGAATTTAATTATTTAGTTAAAGGTGAAACTGCTAATGTATCTACTTTAGAAAGTTTAAGAGAAGTATCTACAAGTGAGGTATCTAGTGTATTAATTGGTGCAAGAAGTAAATATATTATAAATCTGTTAACTCAAATGAATGCAGTTAACTTAAATGATGTAGATAAACTTATATTATCAAAACTTAAAGATAAAGTTAATATATCTACTGAAGAACAGAAAGAATCTCAAAAACTAATAGTATCATATTTGATTGATGGAATGTCAGTATTAGATATGTATAATACCGGTTTAACTAATAATATTAAATTTAAAAACGCATTAAGCATATCAGGAGCCTACGGTTCAGGAAAGACAATGCAAGTATTAGTAGAGAGTTTATTATTGCATAAATCATTAACCAAAACAGATTTAAAAATTGCTGTAGTATCATTAACTGAGGATTTATTAACAGGAACAAAAAATAGTTTAAAATTTTATAGTTCATCTATAGATACAATTTTAACTAAAGATTTATTAAAAGATAATAAGATTGATGTTTCTAAATATGATGTAGTAGTAATAGATGAAAGTTCTACATTAACAAAAGAAGATATAATTAATCTTAAAAATAAATTCGCAAGTGTAAATACTAAAGTAATATTTGCCGGGGATAGAACTCAGATGATACCACTAAATTCATTAGATTTAAATAGATATAATGTATATACCGGTTTAAGTACATTTCCATTAACATACACATTTAGTAATGAGGATCCAGCTTTAAAAATTATGACTAATTGGGCTGTATCAGGACTGACTAATGGTAATTATTCAACTTTGCAAGGAGATATAATGCCAAGAGTATATCATGAAGTAGTAGATAGAATAAGTAGAGGAGTTAAATATTCATTAACAGAAACAGATGTAATAAATGATTTTCTTTCACAGACATCAGTTGATAAGGCTATAATATTTTTAAATCAAGAAGAAGCAGATAAATTCATTGCAAGTAATCCTGGACTAGTAGGTAAAGAAGATTTTATATATGTTATAGATCCAAATAAATCTCAAACCAAATATAAGAATATACAAGGTTTACGAATGAAGAATATTTATATTGCAATAGATTTTCCAAACTATGCAAAATATTCTCAATATACAGATGATAGACTTAAAGGTAATGTTTTTTATACAGCATTAAGTAGAGTATCTAATTATGGATATATATCTATGATAGGAATTACATCTTTAAAATACGATAAAAAGCCTACATGGTGGATTGATGATATCAAAACAGATATTGCATCAGTAAATGTTTTAAATAAAGAAAAAGCACTTGAAACAAAGAAATTAGAGGCTATATATTTAGATAAGATTATTTATGGTGATGATAAAGTAAAAGATATAAAACAGAATGCTTCAAAAGGAATAAATGCAGAAGTTATAAAAGCAAAAGAAAATATTAATAAAGAAGATTGGTATGTAATTCCTTCATTAAATAATATAACATGTAAAATATTATCAGATGATGTAAATTCAAATGGAGAAGTATCTATTCAATTATATGATGATAAAGGAAATGAAACAGATAAATCTTTAATAAACTATAATTTATTAGAAAAAAAGGAAAATAAAAATATAGAAGAAGTTAATAAAGATTCATTATCAATACAAATAAACGAAGAAGAAGTAGATATATCTGTAGGAGATGTTTTCTTTATTAATGATGGTAATATGGTAGAATTAAAATCTATCAAATTAAATAATACTGTTCCTGTATTTGAATTAACTAATGGTAAAATATTTAATCAAGGAGAATTTATTTCTTATATAAATCCTAAAGTAGATAAAACATTAGAAAGTAAATTAAATAAAGTATTTAAAGTTTCAGATAGCAATTTAGTGTTTGGAACAAATTTTACATACATCGAAGGATTAAGTAAAGAACCTATTACACAAGAAAGAAAAGATAATAAAAGACTTTTCACTAAATTCATCTTTGATAATTTAAATATTAATAATTTAGAATTAATATATCTAAAAGAAGCATCATTAGCAGATGCAAAATTTAGAGGTTCAAATATACTTGCAATAAAGTTTGTACCTAATCAACAAGAATTGAAAGAGTATATGTATAAACTTAATAAGACTAATAAAGAATTACATGATTATATAGTTAACAAGTTTACCGATGCTAATGGTGATATATTATTAGATGATGATTTTCTATTTCTTACAGTTCTTATGGACACATTTAAATCTACTGAATTAACTAATGAAAATAGAATTACTAATTATAATAGAACAGAAGCAGAAATTGAAGAAGAAATTAATAATGGTTTTCAAACTAGCAATCCAAGTTTAAATCAACTTAATTTAAATACAGCCAGATTAAGAAAAAAAGGATTTGATTTATCTAAAAAGGATAATCTTGAACAAGTATCTTTAGGTTTAATTAATTTATCAAGTAATGAATCAGTAAAAGGAACAGTTATATATGGTAAACAAGAACAACCTATAAGTTCATTTATTGAATCTATACAAAACCAAACAAGTAAATCAGATATAAAATTTAATACTAAGGTTTTATTTGACTCACTAAATGGAAGAACAAGATTAATTGTAAGATGGGATTATGGACAAATAAATAATTCTTCTCCTTGGGTTGTTGCGAATACAAGAAAACTAAATACATCTATCGTTAATAATTATATCGAAGAAGATTTATTAATGATAGAGGAAATATTAAAAGATAAAATAACTCCACAAGTAAATAGTATAATTAATTCCTTACATATAATTCAAATTTTAAATAATAATAAATCATTATTTAGTAGTGAAGAATTAGGTGTTATATCTAAATATTTAAATGTAGTACAGGGATTGAATTCTATTACAAGAATAAACACTAATTATGAAGGAATAAAAAATAGTTCATTATTAGATATATATGCTAAAGGATTTACCGGAATCAATGCTGAAGTAAGAATGTTAAAAGCATTTTTAATTAATCTTCAATCCGGAATAAATAAAACAGGAAAAAAGAATAATGAAGAATTAGAAATATCTTATTTGACATCTAAATTAGATGAAAGATATGATTACTTGAAATTTAGTAAAGATGGTTATGACATAACATCTGATGAAGTAAAAGAGAAGGTTATAACAAATGCAGAGGATATCCACATGCCTTATAATTTCTTTAATATTAATAATCTAGTTGATAATGAAAATAAATCAAATGATGATACTTATGATGCAGAATTAACTAGAGAAAAAGTTATAGATGATAGATTATTAAATAAAATGTTAAGAGCTAATTTAACATCTTCAATAGAAGAATCTAATTCAATTATTAATAATATACTAGGAGAAGAATTATGGGGTAAGAATACCTTATATGAAAATGAATTAGTAAATAAAGGTAGAAAATGTTTTGGCTTATTAAAAGATGGAAGTATTAGATTAAGACTACAAAATGGAGGAGTAAACAATCCAACAATAAGACATGAAATATTTCACGTTATTTGGAACTATTATTTAACTGAAGAACAGAAAACAGAAATATATGAAGAAGTAAGTGAAGTAATAGGAATTGATAATAAAGACCATGCTGAAGAATGGATGGCTAATAAATATGGATATAAACATCAATCAGATAAGTTTGAATCTATATACACAGTAAAAGGATTACTACAAAGATTTATGAAGTGGTTAGAAGGTGTCTATAATAGATACATTCTTCAAACAAATAAATTAAATGATTTACTTGAAGAAATAGAATCCGGATACTATAAAGATAAATCACCGATTATAAATAATCATCATGTTACAAAGATGTCTTCTGATGAAACATTGAATGAAGAAGAACATTTATTAGAAGAAGAATATGATACAGAATCATCTGAAATAATAAATAAGAAAGTAAAGAAGTCAAAGAAAGTAACATATCAAGAATTAAATAAATTACTTGGGAGAAATGTACAATCTTTAAGAAATGAAATAGCTCATAGTTTTGTTCAACAATCATTCTATTCATCTTTATCTAGTGTAAAAGGAAATAATATTTCAGATATATATTCTAATCTATTACAGTTTTATAAAGATAATGAAGTAGATGCTGAATATAAAGTAAATATAGGTTCTGAAGAATATAGTTTAAATGAGTTAAATTTTGATCAAGCTAAAAATATTGAATCAGATTCAGATTTTAAAAAATATTTAAGATTTCAATTATCTAAAAAAGATGTCTTTGATGCTATCTTCTTTGATATAGTATCAGATACTAATCCGGAAACATTGCAGAGAATGAAAACTACTGATGCAATGACATGGAGTAAACAATTTAAACCGGCTGATTTAATTTCAAATAATCTAAAACTTATATTAGAAACTTTACCATATAGAAACATAGAAGCATTCAATGGTAAAATTAAATTAGGTAGATGGGATAATAAAACATTCTTTTCTAAACATGATATTGAATCTTTGATAAATGAAATATCTGATAGAATTAATAAAAGAGGATTAAAAGAAAAATCATTTTTATTAGAATTTAAAGATGAAATATTAGAATATGTAAAACAGCAACCTATAACTACAAGAAGGGCACAAGTAGCATATAATTTAATTGCAAGGTTATTTGATACTAATGTAGTTATTAATGATACAGAGAAGGTTTCTTTTGAGAAATATATCATGCAAGCAGATATAAGAAAAGATAAGGAATCTAAATTAAGAAGAGATGAATTAGAAAATATATTAAATCATTTTGGTTCATTGAATAATTCATTGCATTTACAAAGTGGATTTACTGCAGAAGTAAAACAAACTAAAAATGGAGAGATAGTTACTACTACTAATATTAATAATACAAATGTTGCATCATTAACTAATGAGATGTCACAACAAATGATTATGCATATGTTTGGATTCAATGATAGAATGTATGAGTCAATTATGAATAAATTTGTAAGTAAAAAATATAAACAATTTATTGTTACATCAGATTCACTATCTATAATATTAGGTAATAATGTAATTAAATTAATTACAACTGAAGATGGAGTTGTTCAATTAACAGATGAATTTAAATCAAATGCTTTATTCTACATATTAAAGTTAAAGAAATTATTTGGATTAAATGGAATAGCTCCGACAACATTTCTTAATTTATTAAAAGATAGCGAAGCAACAGAATTAAGAGTTAAACAAATAATTCCTAATTTTAAAACTATGGCACCTAAAAACAAGATAGGTGAAAATTTCATAGCTAATGGTTTATTAAATATGTTTAAGGCAACATATAACAATATAAATCAAACTTTAGGAATAGAAGAATTAAGAAATTCTGATACATATAAAGATTATTTTGGAGAAAATGCTCCTGAAATGTCTGATGCAATAAAAGAATTATATAATCAAGATGTTAAAAATCTTAATGTATTTAATGATGAAATAGAAGAATATAAAAAGACTATAGGTATTTATGGAGAGAAATCATCTGTTAGTGATAAACAGAAAATGATGGATGAAGAAGCATCAGAGTATGATAATTTCGTAGGAAATGATTTTCATAAACCAACAGACCTATATACATTTCTAAATGTCATTGCAGATATGGATTTACAAATTAGACCATATGATAGAATCTCAATGATAAGAAGAAAAGATAACACAAGAGAATTTAAGTTGATACAGAAAAATTCATTATCAAGGATTATGAATAATCCAAAACAAGTAATGGAAGATATAAAAACTGAATTAAATGATAATGAAACACAGGCAATATTAACAAGCAATCTAGTAGATGACAATGGGGAATTATTATATCCTATCATAGGAACTTCTTCTAATCATAAAAATACTATGACTTTAGAATATATAAAGCCATTTAAAGGAATAGAAGGATATAAAGGTACATTACAGCCAACATCTATAGATTTGAATAAAATGATGCTCGGAATGTTTATAGAGAGTGTAAAGAAATCTTCTGCATCAAAATTAGAAAGATTATCATTATCCTTGAATACAGTATCAGATACAGAATCATTATTTAAAGCAGAAATTATATTTGATAATAATGGAACTGAAAGAATGTTCTATACTGTATTAAATAATGGTCAAATAGAAAGTATTAAATTAAATGATAATCTAATTAACAATCATGTAGATTTAGAATTTAAAAGATTAAAAAGAGAAAATTCTTTATCTACAAGAAGATGGAAACGATTTTCTAAATATCTTTTAGATACTAAATTATTTTCAGCAAATGAAATGACTGATTTATTATCTGACGAAAAAGATATATTTAAACCAGGTAATCATTTATTATTATATAATGCCTTTGAAAGTTTTCAAAATAGATTATCAGAAGAAAATAAAAAAGCTTTTTATCAAGCAGTATTATTAAATCTTAAAGATGGTAAAGATTATATTGTTTCTAAAACTAAAGAAGTAGATAAAATAACAGGTAAAGAAAAAATTAAAACAATTATTCTTCCGGGATTAGCATTAACATATCAATCATATATTAAAAACTCTAAATTAAATTATAATAGAGTCTTTAACTATGAGAATTCAGTTAAATGGGAATCAGATAAATCAACATCAAATAGAGATAAATTATTTGCTTTAACATATAGAGAATATACAAATAAACTATATGAATTAAAGACTATGTTACCTAAAGATGTAGCAAGTCTAAATGGAGTAGATGGTGGAGTATATTATGATAAGAATAATAATTTAAATCCTTTATTAAAAGGTCATTTCTTTTCATATATGTTTACTAACCAAAATATAATGCCTTTGATAATGAATCATACAACAGCATTTTCAGATTTATCAAAGCAAACTAAATATTTAGGACCTACAACTACACCGGCTAATTATGCTAATATAGGAGAAAGTATATCGGAAGATGGTATTGAGTTAAAAGCAAAATATTATATCATAGATGATCAAGGATATAATAATGACACATATATCAAAGATGAAAAGTTAGGTAAATCTATTCCTAGAAACGATGGTGGTATGACATCCTTTCCTATATTCTCACGATTAATTATAAAAAACTTTGGTGGAGAAACGAATGTTCCTTTTCAAGGTAAGGTATATAAAACATTATTAGTTGATCATGATTATGTAACAGATAATCATCATACAATTAAACATTCTTCGGAAGACATAACCACCGAATCATATAATATAAATCTACTTGATAGAATTAAGTTAGATAGTATGTTATTTTCATGGGATCAAGATAATATTGATAGTTTCAAGGAAAATGATTTAGGAGAATATACATTTAATGGAAGAGCGAAATTCATGAAGTATTTTGCATCTACTAAATCTATAGAGAAAGCATCTGATATGCTTATTGAAGATTTAAATAAAGATGAAAATAAAAAAATCATTAAGTCTAATATTCCTTGGGGTATAGCCGGAACCACAAATAGTAAATCTGGAACCGAAATAGTAAATCCATTTAATTTCGAAGGAATATATGCTACAAATGATAAAGGCGAAGTTGTTACTCAAAGATTATATGGAAGAGAATTCAATACAAGAAATTTAGGATTTGTATTAAACCCTTATCAAGATATAGAGAATACAAAGAATGTTCAATTAATGCATCAGATACTATCTATTATAGGTACAGGAGAAGAAACTAATAAAGATAATGCTAATGATATATTTACAGCATTCTCTTTAATCTATGATATGGAAAATGCAAATATCATAGAAGAAATAGGAAATGATTTCGATAGTTGGTTAAGAACTACTGGACTATCATCTATAAATAGAAGTAAGTATGCCGGAGCATTAGGAGAAGTATTATCAACAAAGACTTTATCATTACAGACAAACAATGTAAGAATACCTTTGATACAAATTATAAGGAATTATATGACATCATCATTAATAAGACAGAAAGTTAATGGTATTAGAAGCACACAATTAAGTGGAGATGGAATATTAATCTTTGAAGATGCAAATGGTCAAACAAGACTTCTTAATTCAATAGAGAAGGAATTTGGCACTATAGATAATCTTACTTTGACAGAAGCAAAAAAGAATGGAACCTTTGGAGAATTTAAAGTAAGAGATTTAAAGACATTAGACATAACTAAAGAAGGTTTACAAGAAGCTGAAGTAGTGGCATCGTATTCACATTTTAAGAAATATGGATTTTTAGAAACAGAAAATATTAATGATGCAAGATTTTTATATTACACTACTAAAGAAGGAGATCTAAAAAAAGTTGCTCATACACTTATAGATGAAAAGATAGTAGAAGAATTAAAAACATCAGTAATAAATAGAGAGAAGACCATTTTATTAAGAAATGAAGATAAAGAAGTATTATCATTAGGAGATTATATAACTGCATTAGAAACATTTGAAGATAGTTTAAATCTATATTTAGTACGTGTACCTTCTTCAAGACTTGGATTTGGTATTCCTGCAAAGATTATTGGTTTTATACAAGATAAAGGAAATGTTATTTATATAAATCCTAAATTGACAATATTAAATGATAGTGACTTTGACATTGACCAATTACAGGTATATTATAAGTCAGCTTCTGCTTCATTAAAAGCATCTGGAATATCAATATTATCGGATATAAAAGAATTAGATTCATATAATAAGTTGAATGACTACATAATTGAGAAAATAAAATCAGTTTATAATATAGAAAATGCTGAAAATATTTTACTTGAATCATCAGTAGATGCTATAAATGATATAGCTAATAATAGTATTAAGGTAACAGAAACAGAAGATTTTAATAATCTTACTGAAAAGGAACAAAAAAAATATCTAAAATTAAGAGATAGAGGATTTGCAAATAAATCATTCAATCTTTATAATACGATGATTAGTCAATATGAAATGACTAATTCCGGATTAAGGTCTATTGATATACTTGCTAAATCATTATCTACAGTATCATATCTTATGCAGTTAAAAGAAGAACAATTATCTTCTTTAATGCCGGGATTTAAAGATATAGTATCATTATCTAAAGTAAAAGGGTTAAAGTCTATACCTATCAGAATAGGGGATTATCTTGTATTAGCTATTGATAATATTAAAAATTCATCATTAGGTAAGATGGGAGTAGATGAAACAACATCTCCAATAGTTCCTATCTTATTAATGCTAGGATATAATGATATTCAAATAAAGTTATTCCTCAATGAACCTATAATAAAATCTGTTTATGCAGATGTTAAAGAAGGATTTAATGTATTAGAGAGCAAACAAGAACATAGAATTTTAGATATTATAAATAGATATTTATTAAATATTGAATCTAATACTAAAAGGATTTATGAAAGAGAGAAAGAATATAAACAAAGCTATGATAAAGCTAAAATATTTGTAACTCGAGATACTATAACTAAACAAGTAGTAATTAATAATCCAAATAAGTTATATGTATTTGGAGATAATATAGAAAACTATGAAAGTCCTATAGGTCCAGGAAAAGGAATAAAGAGTATAAGAGGCATGGAGAATGCTTTAAACATTATAGATAGTGGTGATTTATCTTTAATGAATATAGAAGCCTATAAAACTCATGTAGATAGTCGAATTAATAAAGTATTGAGTAGATCTAAAGAAGGAAAAATAGTTATTCTCCATAAAGAAGAACTTGGAAAGTCTATAAAAGAAACTTTCCCACTTCATTATAAATATCTTAATTCTAAATTCAATGAGATGAAAATTGCTCTAATGGGAGAACAAGAAGAAATTGAATTAGATGAACAAGATTTATCAAATATTGATGATATCATAAAAGAGAATACAGAGCTTCTAACCACACTTCAAGACATAGTAAGTAAATCAGAATGGATTAGAAGATTTGGTTCAGTAGTAGGTACAAGAAATGGTTTAAAAGTTAATGATTTTGAATTTGCTTCGACAATAAGTGAGATAGAAAAGATGGGTATGTCGATAGATGATTTATTAGATAATAAAGAATGGCAATCCAATAATCATGAAGAGAATTTTAAATTATCTGATAATGAATATTACAGAGCTAAATTAGCAGAAGAAAGATTATCTTCAGGAACTACTATAGTTAGAGATACATATAATTATAATACAACAGAAGTAGTTAAGAAAATGATTGAGCAACAACAATATGTTTCTTTGGCTTCAGATAAAACTCATTATGTAGATAGAAATACAGAAGGTGAAATAGAATATTATTATCAAAGGAGTTCAGATTATCTATCTACTATAAAAGGTAAAAAAATAACTTCTGTAAAATCAGTAGCAATTGAAGTAGGTAATATGTCAGATGAAATATTAAGAAAGTATTTTAATGGCGTATCATTGAAATATGAAGATTATGCATCTGCATTTACTTCTAAAGATGTATTTGATAAATATGTTACATATTTAAAATCATTAAAAGAAGGATTTGAATTACGTGGAGAGAAAGTTTATGCATCTAATATTAAGTTAAAGAGCAGAGAATTAGAAGGTGAAATTAAAGGAATAAAAAGCGATAATATCGGAGTAGCTGGAGAGTTAGATATTATTACCGTAGATAAGAAAGGTAGTTTTAGAATTTATGATTTAAAAACTATGACACAAAAGTCTTATGATAATTATAATAATGAATATGAAAGTGGTAATGCTATTTATGAATCAAAGGCAAAAGCTAATAAAGACCAATTAAATCTTTATGATAAATTATTATTACTTAATCTTAATGTTTCTACAGTTAATAATTTTGATATAACTAAAGAAACATCTGGACTTAATATTCTTCCTGTAATAGTATCTTATAATGAACAAGGGGTTATATCAGATATAAATGATAAACCTATAATATCAGTTAAAAAATGGACTAATGATGAATCTAAATTTTATGTTGATAGAGTTATAAAAGTAAGACCTTCTAATATTGGTAAAGGAGAATTATTAACAGAAGCATTAATTAGAAGAGAAAGAAATATTTATTCAAATGGTAATTTAGTTGAGATAGCAAGAAGTTTTCCACACTTTATGAAAAATATTTCTCTTATACGTCAACAAAGAGATTTAGAAAAAGATTATTTCTATATGTATTCAGATGCTATAAAAGAAATAGAACAGTATCATTTAAGAAGAAATGAATTACAAAAATGGGATTATCAAAATAATATGATAAACTTTCAGAAGTTATTTGCAAAACCTATAAATGATATATATTTTAAACAATATTATAGTGATAGAACATTTGATTTATCTACTAAAGAACTAAATATCTTTGGACAATATTCTTCTAATGAAAATATTTTACAAAAATTAAATTTATCATTATTATCAGATAGAGAATTATTTATATCTAAGTTTCCAGAATTCTTTATAACATTTAGAGATGATGTAAAAGAATTAACTGACTTACAAATTATGGAAAAATATCCGGAATATAATTTTTCTCCTGATCAGTTAAATAAATTAAGAAGAAGTGATTTCTTTTCTCAAATAGAAACTACAGGTTTTGAAGGAACACAGACATTGATATTAAGAAATAGTATGGAAATAAATGAAAATACTATTAAGAAATATGTAGATGAATTTAGAAGTTTCCCAAATAAAATAAAAGAGTTAATGCAGATTTATGAAATAATACAAAGAGATTTAAAATTCATAAATGGAAGTATTCTTCATGTGATGGGAGTAGATTGGATGAAAAATTATTCAGAATCTATAAAAGCATTTGAATCTAAATTATCAGATAAGAATTTTAGAGATAATATAGCAAGTCAATTATCAGATATAATGTTTAATAGTTATAGAGGTTCTAACTTCTATTCTAAAGAAAAACATTCAACAGATATTTATGGAGCAAGACCTGATGTAGTATTGAAGAAAGTTTATTTAGACAAAAAGCTTTATCAATTTAAACACATTAAGAAATCGCTAGATAACTTGTATTTAGACACTAATGCAGTATGGGTTAATAATAATCAAGTCGATACAGATAAAGTCATAAAAAAGGCTACATCATTTGAATTAATAAAAGTATTTAGTGCAGAAGAAGAATCTGATATGAATAAGGATAATTTTATTCCTATCATAAAGACATTTTTAAATGGATATAATTATGATCCTAAATCTGTTTATTCTACAAAGACAGGAGTTTTAATTAAAGCTGTTCCAATAGATAATACAACAGTTAAATTTGTTAAAGCAGATGTAAATGAAGAATCTGCTAATCTATTAGAGAAGATAAAAGAATTAAATAGTAAATTCTCTTTAGATAGTACTGACTTGAAATTTATGGATGGATTAAGATTGAATAGAGAAAATTTAACTATGTTTATACAATATTTACAAAGCATGGTACCAGGATTAAAGATTAATATATTTACTACAGAACAAATGAATGAACATTTAGGAAGACCTATTAATACAAGAGCTTTAGTTCATAATGGAGAAATATATGTTAATTCCGATATTGTATTAACGACAGATTTAGTACATGAAATAGCACATTTATGGTTTAAGACATTACGTATTTCAGATAAATCAAAATATAATGAATTAGTAGAAGAAGCTGTAACTATGATAAATGAAAATCATGAATTATCTGAAATGATAAAACAGAAATTTGAAAGGAATAATATTAAATATACTCCTGGAGATTTAGTTGAAGAAATAATTTGTACAGTTGCTGGACTATCATCTGAAAAAGCAGTAAGAGATTTTATGTTAAATAATAATAATATAAAGTTTAATGATTCTAAAGCTATAAATGAAATATGGAATTATATTGCAAATAAAAGAGGAGAAATATATAATGCTTTAAATAATACAATGAATAAAGATGGAATATTAAATACTGAAATATCATTTGCAGAATTTAAAAACACAAATACACAAAAAGTTAATTGTTAAGCTATGGCATGTTATAAAATAAAAATAGGAAATGAATTAAGTCCTGATAAATATTCAGAAGAAGGATTACGGAAAATATTCGATGATACTAATTTATCACAATACGGTTCCTCTATAAATGAAAAGCTAATAGCTGAATTAAACATGACTAGCTTATTTAAAGGAATGGCATTTGGTTTAGTAGGTAAAGGTATAGATAGTACATCTTCCTATAAAATAATGGGCTATAAAGAGAATACATTAGAAGATAAAATAGAATCATATAGAAAATCAAAATTTTTATCTTTAAATGAAGTATATACATTAGGTTCTGAAACAGAGATAAAAGCTAGAGAAAACATTAAGAAGTATTTTGCTAATAGTAATATGATAACGCAAAATAATATTTCTACAAAAGGTGTTTCTCAAAATGCAAGGTTTATATTTCAGAATAATAGGAATAATTATGATTTAGCTATAGTACCAAATAAAGATGCAGTAGCAACATCATGGATTATAGAAAGAGATTATGGTATTAAGACTAGATTAGTAGTTTATGATAAAGATAATGTAAAAATAGTAGCTATACCGGATAATAATTTAAGATATAGTTTAGAAGTAGTTAAAGATGATGTACGAGAATTATTTAATCTACTTAATAATTCAGAAAGCGAAAATGAAAAAACTATTGAAGCTGAAAAAACTAAAATAGAAAATCAGGTATTAAGAAGTTTATATCAGAATAAGATAGATAATGATTATGTATATGATAAGGAACAGAAATTCACTTATGCTACATCATTAACAGAAGAAGAATTAAGAAGTAAGATTAGACAAGATATTATTCCTTTGAAGTTTGCATTTGGAGAACAAGAAAAAGATTTATTTGTAAATTTTATAAATAGAATAGCTGAGATCGATAAATCAGAATTAGACATTAAAGAATTAACTAAAGAGGTATTTGGAGATAAGAGATTTAGTGAAAGAACTATAAAGGAGTTGTTGACAGTTTTAGGGGTTAATTTGAATGTTTATAAAGCAATGAAGTATTCGGATTTAGAAAAATCAACGGATGCAAGATTCAGGGCTTTATATAATAAAAACATGAAAGGATTTAATCCATTAGTAATAATTCATAATATAGATTCAGATGGTCATATTGACTTATCATTAATTGATATATCCACTAAACATATCTTTGAAAGAAATGATGCAGCAGAGTTCAATAAAAATATAATAAGTATAGTAGCATCAGATAGTAAATATAAAGCACTAGGAGGAACATTAAATAATAGCAATGGAGATATAAGAAATTTACTTCTTACGTTGACTATGATGAATATGCAGTCTAACATGATAGCAAATAATGAATCAAAGATAAAGATTAGAAATATAGGTGTTGTATCACCTTCATATAAACTTATTCAATCTAGAATGATAACAGAACTATCTATGATGGTTGAACAAGTTAAGATATTAAAGAAGTTTCCTGTATTTTTAAATTTGATAAAGAACGAAGCTATATTGGCTACTATCAATAATGACACATTATATAATATAAAATACAAGCAGAATTATTTTGCAATATTAACTAATCATATAAAAGACTTATCTACTGATAGTTCTTTAACAGATGCAAGAAGAGCATTTGAGTTAAAGCAATATAACATTCTTACAAGAGATGATATTAGCAATAGAGATATTACAAAAGTCTTAATTAATAGAATGAGATATTTAGAAAAGCTAATGTCTTTAGAAGAAGTGTATAAGAATGAAGAATATCAATTATTGGCTAGAGCTGTAATGGAGAAAACTTCAGGCTTTACAGAGTTATATAATAAAGTTGAAGATATGGGTTCTATGCAAAAGTATTTCCAATCTGCACATATGATATCCGATTCTATATTACAATGGTTTAGAGATAACTATATTAAGTCAAACAATGAAATAATATTTAAGACTAAAGAAGCTATTAAGAAATTAAGAAAAGATGAATTAATAGATAAAGTTATTAAAGGTTCAGTAAATAGAAGTACAATAGGAAAATATGTAAGTGATCAAGGAAGTAATACATTTCAACATTTATTTAAAACAGTAGAAGCAAGTAAAGGTATTGGTAAAGAAGTTAAAAAAATATTTATTCCTTATATCCATTGGGATAAATCAAATTTAGATACTAAGAATGAAATAGGAAAGACACTTACTGAAGATGATCTAAAGTTTGCTAATTTATTTTTAGATTTATTAGAAGAAAGATATATAGATAATATTCTTCATAATGAATCATTAAATAATAAAGTAGAAAGAACTAGAGAAGATGCATTAAATATTCTTAAGTCATCAGGATATGAAAGAGGATATATACCGGTAATGGATAAAACGATTAATGAATTGCTTGTATCTGGACACATATCAGATTCTATAAAGAAATATTTTAAAGTAACAGGAAATTCATCGGAATTAATAGAAGAAGATATAAATAGGAATAATGATAATTATCAGAATATTTTTGCTAAATTAGGAAATCAAGTTAACCATGCTGAAATATTATCAAGAGCAGGATTAAATGTTGAATATGATAAAGGTTCAGATAAACCTAGATATATTATTAAAGATAATTATCTTAATGAAGTTATGTCTTTAGATTTAGAAAAGATACATGGAATGTTTATGTTATCTTCTATTAGAAAAGAAATTATTGAAAATAAAATCATACCTATTTATAATGCTACATTGTCTATAATGGAAATGTACCCTCATACTGATTTGCTAAATAATAAAGAATATTTAGAAGCATACTTAAAACGTAATGTTTTCAAGCAAGATAAAGATGAGAAGTTAAATCTTAATCTACCTTCTATAGTATTTAAGCAAAAAGTTGCAGCAGATGGACAAATTATACAGCCGGGATTTCAAATAGGAGGAGGTATGAATTTATCTCAATTCGGTAAGTCAATGATACATTCTTCGTCTTCATGGATATTAGCATATAATATTAAATCAGCTATTAAGTCTGCTGTATTTAATAATATAGCTTTATTTACTAATTCATTATCAGCTACATTATCAGGAGCATCAAAATCCAATATAGCAATGCCGGGAATTACACATATTAATGAAGCAATGATAAGAATGGCAAATGTAATGATAGGAGATACAAAAGACTTTGAATTAATTTATAAATTAGGAAAGAGATACAATTTAATATTAAGTCAGGATAAAGATTTAATCGACAATCCAAGAATGACTAAAGTTAATAAGAATAATATTTTTCAGACATATTATATGCACTTAATGAATCAAGCAGGTGATGAAATGGCAAGGGTTATTTCAATGGCTGCAATAATGATTAAAGATGATTCATATAAGGCATTTAGTATAGATAAACAAACTGGTGAAGTTATATATGATAAAACTAAAGATGGTAGATACTATGACACAAATGGAAAAGCAAAAACCAAAAATGGAGAACATGTATTATTAGAATCATTAAGACAAAGACTAATAGAAGAAGGACAACAGGATGAAACTGAAAAGAATCCTATATTAGGATATTCATTTGAAGAATCTGATGGTTCTTTTAAATGGTATGCTGATAAGTTTATTATTGGAGCAATGGATCCTACAAATAAAGCATTTCTAGGTTCTATGTTTTTAGGTATGATGATAAGTCAATTTCAAACATTCATGTTAACTAGATTAGAAAATTTAGGAATATTTGCAGGAACTAGAAATACTACAAAAGGAGTAGGCTATAGAGCTATAAAGGATGAAGATGGTAATTGGATTACAGAAAAGGAAATTATTAAAATAGAAGGTATGCTTCAGTCAGTAACTAAATTAGCTAATAAATTAATCTATGGAGGTGATTTAGATACTATGACTAAATTTAATCTTGCTAAAATGAGTATTCAAACTACTATGTTAACATTAATAGCTATATTCTTTTTTGCAGGAAGTGATGATGAAGATAAAAAGAAAAAATTAATATCTGTATTATGGGAATATGGAAAAGATTTAACTCCTGGTCCTACAGCTTTACAATTAAGCATGAATCCGTTTACAGTATTCTCTATCTATGGTAGGATGTTTAAGTCTATAGGAACTGGAGATATGGAAAAAGTAGCAAGACAATTTGGATTAACGAGAAATTATTATAATATTGAAGAAATTTTTAAAACAGAATAATTATGGCACTAGCAACATCATTAACATCGAATCAGACAACTACTGAAGGATTTATAACAGTAATAGATGGTTCTACATATAGTAGTCCTACAATAAGAGAAGACTATGGTATAGCTTTAATAGTTAAAACAGATCCAGGTAGTGGGACATATACAGAAGATACATCTTTAAATGATATAACTAATCCTGGTATTACAGGTACTGCAGGAACATGGGACATTGCATTTCCAAATTCAAGAGTTAACTATGAGATAATTGCTTATTGGTGTCCGGTATGGATAGCAGGAACATATACATTAAATACTGTTGTATTCTTAGTAGATACATTTTATTATTGTAATGTAGCAAGTTCAACAGAAGAACCGGGAACAGGAACAGAATGGACAGTTATAGGAACAGGGGCAATAGCAACTATATTTGCTACAGATACAACTCTTAGTTCAGAAACTATCTATGAGAGTGTATTTCCTCATGTAGATTATGAAACTGTTTTAATAGAATGTGATGATAGTTTTAAATTAATAGACCATACAACAACAGGATATTATAAAAGATATTTAATTACTGGTTATGATATAGCAATAGGAGATGATATAGATACAATGGTTACTAATGATAGTACATTAGTTCCTGTTTACTATAATGGATTGACTACAGGTACTATTGCAGACATTACAATACCTAGTGATGGTGTCTTTATCATAACCATAGAAGAGAATGCAACGAGTAGTGATTTTACTACAGGAACGAATAGTGTTGTTGCACAATTTCCTCTTTATAGTTATTGTAAGTTAAAGACTTGCTATAATTATTTAGTACAGTCGGTAATGTGTAATAATTGGGATCCATGTTGTGATAATTGTGATGAAGAAGCAAAACAGAAGAAGATAAGACAAAGACAGTCTTTAAATCAGATAGTTGCTTTATATCCTTTATTACTAGCATATATTAATGAAGAGTTTATTTCTTATTTAGGATTTATAGAATATGACCAGACAAGATATGACTATGCTGAACAGATAGATATGTTAATGGATAAGATAAATGATATACTAGAGAGATGCGAACTATGTCAAGGGGCATGGCAGACAACAACTACTTCTACTACTAATACATCAGGAAGTTTTAAACCTTGTAATTGTTAAGACTATGCCAGAGCCAATATTAAAAAATAAAGGAATTGATTTGAGTAATAAAGATATATTTATTAATTTTAAATTAAATACTTCTAATTATCAAATTCCAAAGAAAGAATTATATAATAATATTATACCAAAAAAAGAAATATCAATAAGAGATAAAACTTATGTAAATAATTCTGTTCCTATTTTAATTCAAGATAAAAAAGAATATATTACATCTTTAGTTAATAAAATAAACGCAAATAAAAATAATGATAAACCCTATACTGGAAAATTACAATTGAAACCTGTAAAAAAAGATAATGGCACAAAATGCACAGAAGGACAATGTTCTGATTATGTACAAAAAGAAATTTATAGAATTAGTAATTCAAATATATCACAAGAAGACTTTAGAAAAAAATTAGGTTTATATGGAAATGCTTGGCAATTATCACAAAATATAAAAAATGGTGAATTAATAGATAAAGATTATAAAGTAGGAGATGTAGTACTAATTAATACTGGTGGTTATAGTAATTATCAAAAAGAAGCTAATAAATATGGAGATGGAAATACTCATACAGCTTTTATATCTAAAATAAATAATGATGGAACATATGATATTGAACATAATATACATAAAATGAATAATCTAAGTAATAAATATGAAGGTCATGTTTATACTTCAACAGTTAAAAATAATGAATTAAATAATTTTCCATTTTATAAAGTAGCAAAAGTAATACGACCTGATTATAATCAATTATCATCAACAAATTATATTTATGATAAAGAAAAATTAACTAATACATCATCAAATAAATATGAAAATAATATTATAAATTATGCGAATGCAAATAAAAATAAAATAGCTTCTTATTTAAATATATCTGATTCAGAATTTGAAGATTTAACACGTGCAACATTAGGTATTATAAATAAAGAAACAAAATTTGATGAATCATTTACTAAAATAGGAATTGATTTAAGAGAACCTTATGAAACAATGTCTTCATTATATAAAACAATTGCAAATACTTTTTTACCAAAAAATGAAGAATATAGCGAAACATCTCAAGGATTAAGTAGAATAAAATATGATACTAATTTTGATCCTTCTACTTTAAACAATATAAAACAATATTTTAATATAAAAGATATAGATAATGAATATGGTTCATATATTTATACAATGAAATTATTATCTGATAATTATAAATATTTTAAAAACAAAAATTATGATAATCCATCAGCCTTATATAGAGCTATTACAAAACATAATTCTCCAGCAAAAAGTAGATCAATAGGTAAATTTAAAAATGAAAATGATTATGCTAAAAATAAAGATGTTGATTATACTAATGAAGTTTTAAAATATGCACTAAAATATAATTATAATAATAATTCAACACCATTAAATAGATTATATCTAAATAAAAATATATATAATAAATTATAAAATAAAATATTATGGCTAAGAAGATAACTAAAAAGAGTACAAAACCTTGTAATTGTGGGAAATAATGGCAACTAATATTTTACAACCATTTCATAATACTGACTTTCATTTTGTAAATGCAGAGACAGAACATTATTTAGCTAAAGACTATTATAGTGCTATGAAAGAAAACTTACAGAAAATATTATCTAATATTTATTCTGCAGAACTTTTTGGTAAGGAGACAGAGACATTATATAATATGGTTAATGATTTTCATTATCTATTTGGATTGTTGATGATAATATATATAGAAAGAGTTAATGATGCTAGAGTTAATCTATTAATAGATGATGGTTGTGGTGTTGACCAAGGAACTCAATATTATATTGATAAATATAATTTAGACTGCATACAGAAACATTTTAGTTGTATGGGACAAGGATATGATATACAAGAAGCATTAGATGTCTTTGGATTGAATCCAGATCTACAAGGATTAGATGGAATAGGATATATGATGATAGGAGGAAGTAGTAATCCTTTATGTGAGACAGGAAAGAGAATATTTAAAGTTAGATAATTAAAAAATTAAGAATATGTCATTAACAAGAAGATTAAGAAGTTATTTCTTTGGACCAGATGGAGAATCATATAAGAAATTCTCTACAAGTAATAAACCTGATAAGAGTATGTTTAATAATTTATTTCAGAGTTTAGGATTTCTTAAAGAAAGCGATGATACAGCTACAATAACTCAACAAGGGTTTGTAGAACTATCCGGAGATGTTGATGCAGCTAATTGTGATTCTACAAAGCATACAACAAGACAATATGCTAAAGTAGTACAACCACATCAACTACCTATTATAGATGCAGGAAATGGTGTTTCTGTGGCAAAAAACAGTAATGCAACAGGAAGAACAGGAGGTAATGGTAATAGATATACAGTAAGTAATAATATGTCTGTTACAAAAGCATCAGGTTCTATTCTTGATGTTACACAAACAGGAGGAGCAGGGAATGATGTTGTTTTAGATGTTAATAATACAGCATTAGATACATTAATAGGGGCAAAGATAACAAGTCAAGTAGGAACTCCTGCAACAATAGCATCAGTTACTACAGTATCAAATAAAGTAGATAGTGGTAAAATAGGAGAAGTAAGAATGTATTCTTCTTATAATAGGACATTAGGAGATTCTTTATTTGAATTTGATGTTAATGGTGTAGGAAGAAATATAGGAATAGATGGAGCAAAAGGAGATTGGGTAGGATGGATTATAATAAAAGGACAAGGACAAGGAAGTTTCCCTGGTTATAATGATGATATAGTAAAAAATATATTTTATAATCCTGCTCTTAATACATATACAGCACCTGATACAACATCTAGAGTTCCTATAGGATATTCTTCTAATAAAGGATTTGATTTATCTGGAGCAGATGGAAGGACATTAGTAAAAGCAAATATTCCATTAGATGCACATAGACATAAAAATACACCAGGTAGTGGACTTGTGGAACCAACAACTCCTTATGATCCTTTGCAAGTATCAGCAACAAATATTTATTCTAAACATGTACATAGAATTCAAACAGTAATAGCCACTGCTGGAACAGATGCAGGATTTATATATACAACTACAGGAACAGCAAATATAATTAATGCACCTACTATGGCAACAGGAAGTCAAGCGACAGAGATGCATGGACATACAATATCAGGATATACAGATGAATCATCTGCACAAGTAGCAAGTGTAGATGTAGATATAAGACAGAAATCATTTGTAGTATTTTATGCTATGTATGTAGGTTGTACAGGAAGTAATATTTAAAAATTAAAGATATGTCATTAAATAGAAAAAATAGAAGTTTCTTTTGGAGTTCATTACTTCCTAAAGGTTCTGCTTATAAAAGATTTAAACAAGGTAACTATCCTGATGAAACGACATTTAGATATCTATTTGAATCTTTATTATTTAGTAAAGATTCAGATAATAGTGCTAGTTTAACAGATGCTGGTCATGCTAAGACAGCTACAGATAATGAAGTGGCTATAAGGTATAATGGATATACAGATTCTTTTATAAGATTTGTACAACCTCATCAATTACCTTTAGATATAGCTACATTAAGACATATATCTCCGTGTACCCTATTTACAAATTCTAGTCCTTTAGATAGAACATTAACTATACCTGGTTCTTATTTTAGAACAGGAAATAGAATAGTAATAACTATGTTAGCAGGAAGTTCTATTTATTATTCTGTTAGTGGGATTAATAAAGTAGATTTTAAATTGACATTAGGAAGTAATCAAACATTCCCATTTCTATTTACTAAAGGTTCAGATTTAGATCCTGCTACAGAGATGCATAAATATGTTATGATTATTGATTTAATAAGTACTACACAAGCTTATGTAAAAATTGTAGATGATTATGATCCTAATGGAATAAATCAAGATTTTTCAGATTCTTTATGTTATAATTCTTTCTCTTATGTAGAAGGAACAGATGGAACCTTAAATATTAAAACTACTATAGAAAGTAATCCACCTTTTATTAATGAGTTTAGAATGACATCTGAAGAAATTAAGATAACAAGAACATTACCTATAGTGATTACTGGAAATTAATTTTTAATTCTTCAGCAAGTTTATACCATTGATGGTATTTAAATCTATAAAGTTTATTGAGATAATCATGATTAAGTTTAACTTGTTCAGGATTTTTCGATTCCGGATGGTATAGATGATATAGGTCATAGTTAGTTTGATGAATATTATATAATAGTCTTTTACATCTTTCTACTCTTTCGAAATCTTCATAACCCCAACCTTTCATATTAATATTCTCACCACCTACTTCTAATATCTTATCTAATCTACCAAAGAATAAACCTCCAATACTACCTTCATACTTAATAATATCTTTAGACCATAGATTATTAAATTTCACATCATACATCTTTGTATAGTATGGAATAGAGAAATCATAATCATCTAATGCACAATATGAGGATATATAATGTTTATATTCTGTAAAGACATCTACATCTGTAAGACAGAAATATTTAGTTTTACAATGTTTATAACCTTCGTTACCTAATAATGTTCTATAACTACCTTCTATATCATCAATAAAGGTTATTTCTACATCTTTCCATTCTTTTATATCCTGATAATCCTTTTTTGTTGTAGATATTAAAATTGGACTGTTAAAATGAGAATGAAGATATTGAATATTCCAAAGTAGATTTTTAAATCTTTCTTCTGAATCCTTCTGATAAGGAATAATAAATGTTAAATTTTTCATAGTAATTATCTTTATACAAATATATTAAAAAAAAGAAGGGTTTGAACTGTCATAGTTCAAACCCTTCTAATAGTCAAATAAAAATAAACTTATAATTTTATATTATAGAATATTTTTCTATACCAAGATAATTTATTGTATTCAATAACTACACTTTTTATCTTCATTAATTCTGTAATATTTTTAAGTAAAGTATTATTAAAATTATTTAATTTAATCATAAATTCATCTGGAGACATAAATTTATAAACTCTTAAACAATCACGAGGATTAAAATTATTTTCATTTATATTATATATATTAGGATATTCTATTACAGTTATTTCATCTTTATGATAATTATTTCTAAAATCAGTTAGTTCTTTTAAATCTTTTATAGGTATTAAAACTGATATATTATCAACCTTGTTTTTATCTATATTTATTATAATTTTATCATCCATTTATTCTAATATTTTTTCAAATTTTATATTTCTTATATTATTTAATATATTAGTTGAATAGTCTAATTTCATTTTTAAAGACTTTCTATAATTTTTTTATTCTTCAGAATCGCTTTTTCTAATAGTTTTTTACCTACAATATTACCCCATTTTTTATCTTGTTCATCTTCTTTATCTTTTATTATTGAAGCATAGGAGAAAATCTATCTCATCGGGATAGCAGGGATATATCCAAGTTCGGACATTTTAGGTACTATGAAACTAATCCATCCATCCGCTCCTACAAATTGGTCAATATTACTATCTATATACTCTTTGCCATATTTTTTGAGCAATAATTTTACATCAGAATTAAATTCTTCTTGCGTTTTATTGGAATGTAAAAACAAGTAGTTATCACTTCCATCCCAATCATCCCAAATAAGTTCAAATAAGTTTGTTTCCATAATTAAATTATTTATAGTATTATTTATTTAAATAATATTTATTATAAACTAATAATTGTAAATCTTTAGTTATTTTATTCTTTACTCTTTGAGGTATCTTAGTAGAAAGTATTTCAACATTAATATCATTTAATTTTAATAGTTTAGAAGAATTTATCATAGAACATTCTACTGTAAATATATCATTTTTATAAGAAATAGCAAACATTATTCTATAATAAAAAGATTTATCAGTTATTGTATATTTAATACTTTTATCCTCTTTTATACACATAATAATATTCTCCTTTCATGAAATTTATTTTAAAGTCTATATAATGTAAGAAATATACTGTAGGATTATAGAATACTATTTTCTTCCCATCATCAACATATGACATTGTGAAATCATTAAGTAACTTAATAAGTTGTTCTTTATGTGTTAATTTAAGTTTATTCATTTAATTTTTTTATTTTTATTAAAAGGTTCAAAAAAATGAAGTAATAAAATATAATAGGTATAAAAATAATTATAAAAACTAAGTTGAAAGCCTTAATAAATCTATTACTTCATTTTTTTGAACTATATATATAAACTAGTTAGCACCAATACTACGTTATCTTTTTCAATTCAGAAATCAGATAATCAATAGCGTGTCTACTAACGTGATATTGCAATGATGGTGTTCCTCCGTAAGTTGGGATTAAAAAAACTAAAATATCATCGTACATTCTGTATATTTCAGCAAATCCATAATCACTTTCAGGGATGAAAACCATATCGCAATCAACACCATTATCATCAATCTTTGTATTGTATGGCAAATCAAGTATTGCTTGTTTTAATTTGTCATCATATAAATTTAGTTCAGTTCTCATAATCCGTACTGGTGCTAACAGCGTATATACAAGATACGCCTATAAGCGTTTGTTGTAATTTAAAATTCATCGTTAAGGCGTACCTCGTATATACGCAAAACGTTACCACCCATTTAATGAGTAGTGCGGTGCAATGCTTTTAAATCTCGAAGTTGAATAGATAAAAATTTACGCACCTCTTCCGTATTTGGAAGTATTTCACGTTTTTTACCTTCGTATTCAATTTCTTTCCAAAGGTGTTTAATAAGGAATCCATCAACCATAATAGTATTGTCGTGTCCGTGCGTTTCTCTTGCTTTTTCAATATCATAAAGTCCACACCATTCTTTGAACCAGCAATACCCTGCTGAATTTTCACGCCAAAACGTAAACCACTTATCTTTTTTGTTAGTCCATTTCAGACTGAGCAATAAAAAACGGGTGGTAACAAGCGGTAATACGGCATTGCCTTCCGCTTCGTTGATACTTTTTTCTGTATTCATAATTTTGTTCTCGTATTTAAGTTATTACTAATTTGATAGTTCGGCAACGACCGCATACCGCCAGCCGTTACATTATTATCTATATTCATTTACTATATTTTTTATAATGTCCACATTCTTTAAGTATCTGATATAAATCTTTTTGATATTTTTTATAAATTGTATTATCAAGAAAGAGATGAGGATAAGAATAAGGATTAATAGTTAAGAATAATTCATGTATCTTCTTTACATATTCATTATATTCTTTATATCTATGGCATAACTCATGTTCTGTAATGGTAATAGCACATAGATTCTCTATATAATCTTTAGTATCACTACCACCCATCTTTTTAGAATCTAAATGATGAATGTTTATACCATTGGTAGTTCCGGATATCTCACTTACTATAACTTCTCCTTGATGAAGATGAAAATGATTTAAATATATTTCTGTATGTTTTTGCATATTAATTATATGTTATTTAAGTTATCAAATAAATATTTTACACTATCTAATTTATCAAGTAAAATTTCTGTTTCTTCTTTTTCATATTTTTTTTGAAGCTTATTGAATATATCTATATAGTTGGTAAAATCATTATTTTTATTATTTGTATTATGAGGAGAAAATAATTCTTGATTATTATAATTATTACCAGTTAAAAAAATATTTATATTATTTACTTTAATTTGTATTTGTTTAGCAAAAGGATTTTTATTACAAAAATCTATAAATTCTCTATAATCTTTATCTACTCTTTCAGTTGCTTTACTTGCAATTCTTTTTTCTATAAATGACTGTTCCATATCAAACTTTATAATCGTTAGTACTTTTTATTTCATAAGCAAAATCACCATCTTCTAAATTAGAAGTTAATAGGTTAATTTCATTATCAAAGTTGTTTTCTGCTAATCTTAATATTCCTGTTTCAGATAAATCATCTTCATGTATTACATTATACATTCTTGATACTATTACTATACTTACTTTTTTCATTTCTATTTAATATTTGGTTAAGTAACATTTTAAATCTTTCCATACTTTCAGGAGAATCTTTATAATAGAAATATTCTATTCTACCTTTTTTAACACATATTTTTCTACAAGTGATATTTTCATCAATATTATATCCATTAATTATTAAATTTAATGGACTTTGATTATAATGTTCTACATCGGTTAATATATCTATTATTATTTTTTTAGTTATTGGTTTATATGTTTTCATTAGAATAATGTATTAGGTTTATAATCTAAATATACTTTACTATATATTTCAAGTAGTTCTTTTGTAAGTAAAGTAATGATAGTACCAGGTTTATCTTGTGAATAATGACAACCTAGAAAGAAAGGTTTTACAAAACGCATACAATCATCAGTAATTAATCTCGGTATAACTTCTTTAGTCTTCTTATCAGTTTGGTCTTTAAACATATCTAAAAGTACCTCAGAAGCGTTTCCATAATCAAAATCTCTATATTGGTTTCTTATAAAATAAAAACACATAACTAAAGGTTCTGTCTTTCCTACTTTCCATTCTTTAAATATACCTTTAAAGACATTTACAAAAGGTAATATATTTTTTTCATATTCCTGTACGCCATCTGAAGCATTTAAAATAGGTCTTGTATGTCTTCCACAAGGTTGTTGACAATGAGAACAAATTAATCCTCCTGTAGATGTTTTAATAACCAATCCACCTCTAGAATGACAGCAAGTAGAATTCTTAGTAAATATCTGTTGTATCTGTTTACTATTTTTTAATGATGGTGTATTAAGAGGAATAAAATATGCTAATTTATTTCTTGTAGCTTCTCTTAGATATTCTATTATAGGTGTATTTCTAACATATGTATCTTTAAAGAACTTTTCTATCTCTGTCATTCTTTCCAAGCTTTAATGATGTCTTCATAATGAATTAATTTATTTTTCATTCTCTTATCTGTATCTATAAGATTATTAATAGTTTTATTAGCATGAATAACTGTTGCATGATCTAAAGGTTCATTTCTTAAAGCTTTACCTATTGATTCTAATGTAAGTCCTTTAATGTGTTTAGTAATAAGATAAGAAGCTATTTGTCTAGGTTGAATATTTAAATTTCTATTTCTTCCGGTTCTTTTCATATCTTCTATATCTACTTTCTCTCCTTCACATACAAGTTTTATAATATTATCTACTGTAATTTCTGAATTTTTTGTATAGAAATATTTTAATTTTATATAATTATGATATTCATCTGTATGTTCTAATTTAAAACGATACATATAATGATTTAAAATGTCTTTATATTCTTCTGCTTTCATTTATTTCTTTTTTTATAACGATTAAATTTTAAAGGTTTATTTTCAACAATTTGTTTATTTAAATATCTTTTAAGCCAATCTTGTTTTTCTTCTTCAGTGGAAAATGTGATATATCCATTTGGTATTTTAACTGTTATTTTACCATCATTACGGTCAGGAGTTACTTTTTTATTATGTAACTCCCTACTCCAATTTAATACACTACAACCCATTATTATAAATATCATTAAGACATCTTTGTTTTCTTATTTTATCTGTATTACTTAATATTTTTCTTTTCCATAAATTTTCTTGTTCGAATTTAATATTAATATAATGTCTTAATTCAAATCCATCCCAATTTTCAGGAATAGAATCTAATTTAGATAATAAATCTTCTTTTATACTATTTATAAAATTATTTATAAATAATTCTTTTTCTTCTTTATTCATTAATTACCAGATTTAGACATAATTTTTATAGATTCATGTTTTTGATTTATAATAGTATAATACATAATAATATCTCCATTAATATTTTCTTTATTATAAAATTCTGATAATTTATTAAACTCTTTAAAAGTTATATCATAATCATCATAAATACCAAATAGAGTTTCTGAATAATTTGATTGCCATATATCAGTTTCCATTATATAATAAACATATTTATTTTTCATAATATTTTAAATTAAAATTCCTTCATCTGCCATGGATAAATATTTATTAGAACTAAGTATAATATGATCTAATAATTTACAATCAAAGATATTTAAAGCATCTTTTACTTTAGATGTTATTTGCATATCAGAATCACTTGCTTTAAGGTTACCTGTAGGATGGTTATGAGCTAATATAACTCCCATCGCTAAACTATCTATAACATATTTACATATTAACTTAACATCTATAACTGTTCCTATAACTCCTCCTTGACTTATTTTAGCATATCCTATTGTTGTATTAGAGGCATCTATGAGTAATATAAAAACACTTTCATAAATATCTATATCATCAAAGTAAAACTGTCTAATATAATCGTATGCATTTTTACTAGTTATTATTTTAGCTTTTATTATTTTAGAATGATATTTTTTCAATTTTAATTTATCAATAGTATTTTTCATTTTATTTCGTTTTAAAAATTATTACTAAATTATAAAATTAAAATTTTTGTAAAATATAACCTTTAGGGCACTTTTCATCAATAAGTATTAAAAGTTCTGCGTTGTCTTTCGCTTTTATAACTTTCTTGATTACTTTGATATAAGTCACAGTAACTTTCATATTAACGAATTAAGTGATAGTTATTTAAATCTTCTTGATTTTTAAATTCCCAACCGGAGTAATATATCGGTAAACTATACGACTTTCCGGAAGCATCAAACCACCCATATTTACCGTTCATTTCGCTTTCAGTAATTGTGTAAAATTGAGGTAAATTTGACACTCTGCTAAATTTAGTGGCATTTCCTTTAAGGTAGTCTAATTGACGTTGGACTAATGTATTTTGTGCCTCTGCCTCAGCCTTTTTAGTAACAATTGCAATTTCAACTTTATTTTTATAATCTTCGAAATTAGTTGCAATATCACAAATTTCTTTTGCATTTAAAAAATATGTCTTCTTCATGCCTCCACCGTATTGTTTTGGCAATTTCCCGGCATGATGCCATTCCATGTTAGGCACTGCGTAATTAATTACAGACTTTATAACATCTATGTCTATTTTTGTGACCTTCTTGAGAAGTGCAGTTAATTCCCCAAGTGTAAGCTTTCCTGAATCATTACGTGCATCCTCGTGCCGATTAGAAGCGAATTTTGAGCCATCTAAACCTCCTCCTATAAAATAGTTATCAGAGTTGTAATTTAGTGCTGAATAATTTTCAGCTATTTCTTTTAACATTTTCATATGACAATTATTTAATTAAACAAACAATTCTTTTAAAATAAGATATTTATTCTATACAATTAATTACTATTTAAAATTTAGAATTATTCATAATTATGGGCAATTAAAATATTATAATAATAATCATAATGAATATTAAATATATTTTGAAAAATACCTTTAAATCTATATTCATTTTTACTTATTTCTTCATACATATCATCTTCTTCCTGTACATTATTTGCAGGATTAACTTTTACTTCATCAAAAGTTGCATTTGTAGCTAATACACTTGCAACTTCTACTGGATTGATTTTAACCATTTCTTTAATTTTATATTTTTAATACCATTTAATATCCATTCCGGATTATTTTTTAATGATTCTTTTACTTCTTTTAAATTTTTATAGAATAATATTGTTGTCGAAGGATAATCTTCAGAACTATATTCTACTGACATAAAAGAATTATTTTCTAATTCTATTAATATAAATAATGCATCTCCATTATGACTATCTACTAATGCTCCTTTATTATTGTAATATTTCATAATCTATAAGCTTTATGTGGAATTTCTCTAGCATACTTATCTTGATATTTCTTTGGAAGAAAACCATTTTTTGCTAATCCATTAAATACTTCTGATTCTTCTCCTCTTGTAGATGCAGTATTAAAAGTGTGAGAACATAAATGATATGGTATTTTTTTCTCTATTTTATAAATTTCTAATGTAACTATATATCCACTATGTCCTTCTTTTTGATTTCTTGTATAATAAAATGTTTTCATTTATTTTTAGGTTTAGAAATATTAAATACTTCAGGAGATTTTTTAAGATCAAAATAGACAATAATGTAATCCCAAGTAGCATTAGCACAAATCTTTTTATGATTCATAGGCAATACAGGTTTCCCATCTATATCTTTCCAAAGTGGCTTTTCTACATTATCTAATGTATTATTATCTTCTTTAGTTATTCTTTTTTTCATTATTTATATAATTTATGAATTTCTACTAATTTTAAATCTCCAACCCAAGGAGAATAATATTTAGCTTTTAATTTTAATATATCACTTTTAGTGCCTACTAAAGAATCAGAATCTGTCATGGCAGTAATTGCTAATCTCATTTCTTCTTCGGTACTAGAATGTATTGTTCCATAATCGTCAATTATTGCAAATCTTTTATACATGATTTATATCTATTATATGAATTGTTGCTCTATTATTTTTACATTCCCAAACTGATTCTTTTTTTAATATTCCATCTAAATAAAAATAGAAATGTTTATTGTTTCCAATTATTTTTTCTTTAATAGATATAGAAATAAATTTATGTGTATTTTTAGAACTTGAACCAACATGAAATATTAAATCTTCTCTACCGTTTTTAACTAAAATATTTCTTTTAGTTAAACTTTCTATGAATATACTTGTAGGCATAATTTTAATTTATTAAATAGAGGAATACCTTATTAAAGATATTCCTCTAAAAGTTAAATAACTTAATTTAAATATTCTTTCATAAAGAAATCTGTAAGAAGGAAGTTAGTATTATTTATAGTACTAATATCCATTAAGTTTGGTTTTTGAATTAATGTTCCTGCATTATATAATTCCCAAACATTAGTAATAGGTTTTTCTTCTTTATAAGATGTGATAATATTTTTAGAGAAATTAGATACTTGAGAAATATTAAATGGAGCTTCATCACCTTTACAATATGCTTGTTCTACAGCTTTAAGTTCTAACTTACCTATAAGTTCAGGTATTGCTTCTTTAATGATAGGTCTATTAATCATTTGTGTAATTAGATTATCATATTGTTCGTTTTTCTCTGGAAGTTCATATAACCATTTTTCTACAAGTTCTAAACATTGATTATAGTTTAACTTACCTTCACCATATGTAGTTACTATATCACTTCTAAATGCAGTCATTCCATTACTGCAGATCAAAACAACTTTACCAAATGCAATAGATAAACCTCTATCACTATGTTCAATATTAATTTTACAAGTTGTAAGTTCATTATTAAATGAAGGAAAGGTTATTGTTCCTGTTATTTTATCTAAATACCAAGCTTGAATATTATTTACTCCAACGTGAGGTTCTAATGCAGGAATCTTTTTTGCAGATACACCTCCTGCAACATAAATAGGACTAACTAATGTATTATAATTTTGTTTAACACATTTTTCTAATATATCATCAAAGATATTAAAATGCTCTATTTGTCTCTTTACTCCTGCTGCTTTAGCTGTTACAGATAATTTTAATTCATCTAATGTAATAACTTCTTGTTTCTCTTTAAACTCTAATACTCTTGTACACATAATTTTTATTTATTTAATTAAACTTTTCTTATTATTGATGATTGACATTCTCCACCATAGGATTTATTTAATGCACAGTTATTGCAATTATCGCATGGATTTTCTATCCATCCAAACTGTTCTTCTCTTTCTATTATATAGATAGTCTTTCTAATCCTTTCTTTCAATTCTTGAATATTCATAGGATTATATTCTCTTTCTACAAACTTCTCTTGGTTATGTAAAGGTTCTTTCTTACCAAATATCCAATATAGAAATAGTACTTGATTTAATTTTATAGCATCTATTAATCCTTGATTTATTATTTCTTTAAGATGAGGATTAAGATTAAAATCTATATCTCTTATTAGATAATGATACATGTCACCTTGAATAGGATCCATATATTGAGGTGTTCCCCAACAATAATGACCACTTGTATTATTTACATCACCTGATAGTTTTAAATCTATTATAGCTGCTCTAATGCAGTTCTCATACATAATAGTTGTAGGAAATATATCTAATTCTCCGGAAACAAGATACTTATTATCATAAGTTTTTATAATAGGTATTTGTGTATTAACATCTGGAATAATGTTTATACCTAGTTCTTGACATCTTAGTTTAAATCTTTCGATTTGTATATCTATTCTAAGTTGGTCAATTTTCTTTTCTCCTATTAAAGGTTTTCCTTCGGCAATAAGTTGAGCTATCTTAGCTTTACTTAAAACCTTTCTAGGAAGGTCAATAGTCTTTTTTCCTCCTACTCCACTACCAAGACATCCTGTTTCAAAATAACTACCTCCTTGCATAGGTTCTGTAGCTATAGTATCAATTGATTTTAATATATATGATTCATGTATATATCTAGGACAGAAAATAACTTCTTCTTGTCTTTTATCAATTAGTTTTGTAATAAGAGATTGACTTATTAATATAAACCCTTTTTTCCTATAATAATCTTTTATGTTCGATTTAGTAATATTCTCTTTAGGAAGGATATTAGAAACATCTACAAGATTTTCCTGTAGATGTTTCTTTTTCTCCGGTAAAGATTCTTTTGAAATATTACTTTCATTAAAATCTATTAATGGCATATCTATTTAGTTATATATTCCCAATATTTATCTGCTAAGACTAAAATGTCTTTAGTTGATTCAATAGGTTCTTTAGAGATATCTAAATGCATCAATGCTCTTTTTAATGCAGCATTTCTATGCATATTATAATCTTTTATAGATTGTGGATTAATCCACTTTACAAATACTACTTCTGCTATTTTTATTATATCATCTAATGAAGGTGTTAACTTCTTATGTTTAGCAAATGTAATTGCACATTCTATAGCCACTTCGCGAGCTGAACTGTTATCAAAATTCATAATTTATTTATTTAAAATGGTAATTCATCTTCAGTATTAAAATCAGGTAAATCATTAGATATACTTTCTTTCTGTTCATGTTCTTCGTTAGGAATATCTAATTTAGGAATAGATTCAGAAGGTTTAGGTTCATTTTTATGTGTAATGCTTAATATAGCATTAATCTTACTTTCACATAGTTCTTTTAATTTATTTTCTAACTTGGTATAATCAGTCTGTGTTTCTCCTTTAAAAGTAACTGTTTCTTTAAATTCTTTTTGTTCATCTAAAGAAAGGAACCAATCTACTTTTTCATCATTTTGTTTTACTGATACATTCTTCCATTCATCTTTCTTTCCAAATATTGCTATATTAAGATTATCGTAAGATTCTAAAGATAATAGACTATTAAGTAATGTTCTCATTATTCCTGTCCATTTACCCATACCACATCTTAATTTATATGTGGTATCTTCATCTTTTAATATTAATTCAACAGTTGGAAATTTCTTTTTTTCATATTCTCCTTCTCCAAAATTAATTTTAACTAGTTCTCCTACTATAGCCATATGCTTTGTAATGTTTTCCGGACCATGATAAGCTTCTATATAAGGTGCTTCATCAGGCTTTCTAAGATTTTTAAATGTTAAGTAGATGGTGTTTCTACTACTTTGATCAACTAGTGGCATAATTTAATTTATTTAAGTTAATAATTAATTTTCAATACATTTAATAGTCAATGGTGTGTTTGCTTCTTCAATAACTCTATCAGCGATAATAATTCCATTATTATCTTTAGCAAGTTTAACAAATTCTTTTATTCTATCATTATCATATTCACTTGCTTTACCTATTAACCATATAGGTAATGTTTTATTGATTTTAGCCATCAAATTAGCAACTATCATTCCTCCTTCTGAATAAGATACATTAGATTCTATAAATGGAACTTTACCATCTTTAACTTTATAAAACACCTCTCCATTTTCTATGATAATCAAATCAGAAGGAAGTTTATTTTCTTCGATGATAGTTTTCTTCCTCTTTCTTTTATCTTCTATAGTTTTATTTAGATCTTCTATAATATCAAATTTAGTTTGCAGATTCTTATTATTAGTAATATTATTATTCTTCTTATTTTCTGCTAAAGTAATATTAGTTATCTTAGTATCTATTTCTGATTTTTCTTTTTTTATTGTTTCTATATCTACTACAATAAGTTTAGATAATGCTTCGTCAATTTCTATCTTTCTATTTGCTATTTTAGCTATATCTAATTTAAATATATCGATAGATATTTTCTTTTTATTATTACATTCTTCAATCTTCTTATTAGCTGTCTTTATCTTCTCTTCATATTCTTTAATTAAAGTTTGTTGTTCTAATATTGATGTATCTTCAGATAGAATATCTTTATTCTTCTGAGATAATTTAGTCTCTTGACTTTCTTTTAATGTAGATAGTTCTGTTTCTAAAGTAGTTCTATCATTAGATAAAGCTGATTCATATTTTTTATTTATTTCTTCGGAATCTTTATTTATTTTATCTTTTTCTAATAATAATTTCTCTTCATCTTCTGATAATTTATTAGAATCTACTACAGCTTTAATCTTATCATATTCTTTATTTTCTGTAGTTCTTTTAATATAAAGAGTTCCTACTTGTTCATTTATCTCCGAATCTATTTTTAAATATTCTTGTTTAGCTTCTTCCGGTAATAAATTTAATAATATATCACATTGCTTTCTTCTTCCTTCAGCAGTTAATCCCCAAGCAAACCATTCATCAACAGTAAAAGAATTATATTTAAAAATATCTGCTATAACATTATTTCTTGAAGTAGATTTAAGAACATTAGTTGAAGGATCTATTATTGTAAATGTGTTAGTTTTTTCTGTAAGGTTCCATATAACTTTATATTTAACACCATTAGCACCATCAAGTTCATATGTTCCTTTTACAGACCCATTAGTCTCTCCTTTAGTTAAGTTATCTCCTTTAGGTACTATACCTGTAGATAATGTCTCTATAGCCTTTAAAAGAGTTGTCTTACCTTGTCCATTACTTCCTTGTATGTAATAGAGATTACCTGACTTAAATTCTGCTTTAAAATCTTTAAGTAATCCTAAATTTTGTATTTCAATTATTATTTCCATATTATTATTTATTAGTTATTAAAATTTACGTCTATTATCCATATAAAAAGTTATATCGTCAACTTCAACTTTATCATATATACCTTCTTTTAAACCTTTTTGTAATGTTTTATTAAAATCATTTCGAAACTCTTCAAGTAATTTTTTACCCATTTCTGAAAGTGTATTAATATTTACATGGTATCTATTTCTATACCAGGTTGATTCTATATCAGCAGGTGAGTTATTGTGTATTTTTAACTCATTTGCTTTTGATTCTGCTTCATCTTTGTTGTCTGTTTCAAAAACAACATCATGGTCAATAAAATTATCTTCCATACATCCTGTTCCTGTTACATAAACAATAACATATGTTTTTGTAAATCCTTCATAATCTTTATATTTCATTTTATTATTTATTAGTTTACTATTATTTATTAATTTACTATTATTTCAATAAATTGAAGTATAATTATATAAAATGAATACAATAAAACATATAACTATTTAATATATAGACTACTTCATTTTTTTGAACTATACATATAAACGAGTTATCGGCAAGTATAAAACCGACATTCGACCATCCTATCCTCTGGTGGTTCTGGACATATTTCACGTTTCATTTTATGACAATAAAGAATAGGGTCAGATGGTTCATTTATACCATCGCCTGTATTCATCATTTTAGGAATAGAACAAGTATCACAAATACCTGCCGATAACACCGTGTCATAACCCATTTGGGGTTCGGTAGTTTGCTGAAAGTCTAAGTCATTTATATTCATTTGTTCCATTTTGAAAGTTTGTACTATTTAATCCCAAACGGGTCATACACGAACCGTTAGGCACAATACTACATTGAACCATAACCAATTATCCATCGTAAATCTAAAACCCATTCAAGTTCCTTTTTAGCATCTGAAAAATCATAAGCCATTATCTCAAATGTTTCAATGCTACCTGTAAGTTTATTTTTACAAGGAACTTGAATTAATTGCTTCGTTTTATATTGTATCATAATTTACCGTACTGTGCCTAACAACGGGTTTAAAATATAAGGGTTTTATCTGTTGTAAAGCTGGTTACTACTAAGTTAATTTATCTCGTGTGATACGGAAGCGTTCTGAAATCCCTTACATTTCAAACCCGCAGCCATTATGGGTAATTAACTTGCTGGATTGCACCGTTCACAAAACCGACCCTTGCTTGTTTGATATATTGTATTTGGATGGCAACCGCAACTATCGCAAGTTAACTCACCCATAACAGCAGGTATAACACAGTTTTTTGCTTGCGTTAGTGCTGTTATAATGTTATTGCAATTAATAAGCATTTCTGCTATTTGCTTCTTAGACAATTTCATATACATTGCCATTTTTTCTTCCTTTGTCTGTTCTACTATCTGTACCATATTTTTAAATTTTAGTTGTTAATCCGCAAAAAAACCGATGTCACACCCGCAGCCGTTAGTTGCAACCTAACCAACCAGCAACTTAACCTTCTCTTTTGCAAGTTGATTAATTAACGATTCGTTTTGCTTTACATATTGCTCCATTAAAGAAGCTATAATAGGTTTAATCCAATTATTATCCCAGCTTTTCACATTGTGATTTGCTTGTAAAATGTCTTTTACATTCTTCACCATCGCATCTGTAAATATCCGCTGAAAATTGGAATCGTTCAACCCTTTTATTTTTCGGTTCAACTCTTCTTTAATCATTTCTTGCATTTCTTCACGAACAATTGACAATACTTGTCCTTTAATGCAATCTTTAACGTATGCTCTCATTTCGGCATCGTTTTCAATGTTTAATGTTACTTTCATATTTTTGTTTTTAAAAATTAATTACTAAATAAAAGGCTGCAACTAACACGATTTCATACGCTCACCGTTAATTTATTTCTTCAAAAATATTAAATTCTAGTGTGTGAAAGAATCTTATTAAAGCACTATCATCATCATCGGAAGCATTCCTATTAGCACCAGTATCACATATAAAGATACTCTTTAGTAAGTCTTTATGACCTTTATATTCTATAACTAAATCTTTATATTTTCCCGGATTATTTAATAGTAATACTTGATTAGGAACTCTTCTAAAAGCTTCTGTTCCTTTCATGTCTATTAATCTTGGTCTATATGCACTTTCTATCTTTCCTTCTGCTTGTTGAGCATCTCTATAATGATGAATAGGAATTATTAAAGCATTAGTCCTTTGTTTAATATTTAATAACTGAAGCATAATATAATCATACATTCCATTATCATTACCTTTAAAATCATCTTTATCAGATAATGAAAGCATATTATCAATTATTAAAATATTAAATCTTCCTTTTCGCATTTTACAGAATTCAATGAATTTAATGCCAAATTGAGACACTTTAGCACTTTTTTCTTGGAATTCTATATCAAAGGTTTTAAACTTCTCTATATGAGGTTTAATAATAGAATTACAGTCTTTAGAATATGTTCTTTCAATGATGTCTTTAGGAGTAATTAAAATTTTAGAAGCAATATAACCGGCAATGATATCTTTAGCAGAATCTTCTAATGTAATCCAAAATATACTTACATCAGAATATTTTTCTAAAATATTCATCATTATCATACTTATAAACTTACTTTTCCCATGTTTTGCAGGACCAGCAACTAATAATATTTTATTTAATGTAATACCAATTATTTTATCTAAAATTTTAAATCCTGTATTCTTTTTATTTAATACAAAATTATCATTTAATAAATCTTTCATTAATTCATCAGATACTTTAGAAGCTAAGACAATAGAATCTTCTTTATCAACATCTTTATAGATATTATTAATGTCTTTATTTAAAGTATCTATTATCTCTTTTACATCTTTCATTTCATATACAGAAGTTTGAACATTATATGAAATAGCAATTAATTTTCTAGCAATTGATAACTGTTTAAGAATTCTTGCATGATAAATAACATTTAAAGTAGAAGATACATTAGAAGATAAAGTACTTATAATATAACTACCACCTACTATTTCTAATGCTTGAATCTTCATTAATTCATGACATACAATAATGAAATTACAAACATTATCTCGTTTATATAATAAAGATATTGTTCTATAAATTAATTTATGTGATTCTTTATAAAAATCATCTTCATTAATGATGCTAATAGCATTAATAGTATTTTTATTTACTTCTATCATTAACTGACCTAATATAGTTTCTTCTATTCTTAAATCATGAGGTGGTATTTTAGTTCCCTCGGGAAGTGTTCTTTCTTTCATTAAGTCTTTTATTAAAATTAATTAATTTTACTTTAAGTTCATTAAGACTATTAGTACCAAATAGATATATATCTCTATTTCTTGCCGGAAGAATAAATGTTTTATTATATTCTCCTTTTACTAAGAAATCAGAAATAGACATTTTTTTATCTACAGATTTTATATATTGAGGATTTTTATTTCCAAATGAAGAATCCCAATAATCTGTGTAAGCCTTGTATTTTTCTAATATAAGTAGTGCTGTAATGATAGTACCATCAAATAGCATCTTCTTTCCATTAAAGAATTGTTGTTTATAATAAGCCTTTATTGTAGCAGGGTCTGATGTACCATTTGCTAACTTTATTATTTCTTCTAATGCTTCTTCTTCTATCATAATTCTAATATATTACCACATTCACAATAAGGAGTATCATTTCTCCATATAACTTTTTCTTTTGGAATATATTTATCACATTCTACACAATATAATTCTAAAGCATTATTTCTTTCCTCTCTTATCTTATCATATTCTTCTAATTCTTTAATGTGATCCTTTAATCTCTCTTCATTGAGATAGTCTTCATCTAATATTCCTGTTACCATAATTTTAATTTTTAATTCTTAATTTATCAATTAAATTAGTATATTTATCTATATATTTAGAATTTATTCGAAATAATTCCCAAAATACTGCTACTAATAATATTTCATCTTCTTTAGTTAGTATTTCAGAATAATATATATGATAATTATCATCATTAAATATATAATCACTAATATTAATTTGTTCTCCTAAAGAATTAACTAAATTATTGTTATTTAAATATATATATTTTATTTCTTTAGGAAATAAAGGATGTGTTATTTTATCTTTTTGTAAAATACATCTAATTGAGCTATTAAAATTCATTGTTTTAAGATTTATGTAAAAATGTAGAATTAACACACCAAAAAAAAGAACACACCCATCCTATTGTATCAAACCAATCATTATAATTTATTCTAATACTTATCATATATATAGAAATAATAACAAATAATATTCCTAATAATTTAATTACCATAATTATTATTTATAATAAAATTTATTTATTTCAAAAGGTATTATATTATTTCTAGAATCTGAAGGTGTATTATTATACCGTTGTTCATAAATAGATAATCCTTTACCAAAAGAATCTGCTATTCCAATAACATCTCCATTTATATTAAAAACAACATAAAAAAACTTATGTTTAGATGGTTTTGTCGTAATTTTATTTAATGCCATAATTTTAATTTATTAATATTCCATTAGCATATAAGCCTAATATAATTAGACATATTATTAAAAAAAATAAAGTTATTATCATATCAATCTTCTTCATCTCTTTTTTTACCTTTCATAAAGCATAAAATAAAGATAATAGATACTACTATTATTATTGTTATTATCTTCCACGTTTCCATAATTATAATTTTATATATAAAACTGAAGTTACTTTAAAGTGTTTTTTAGTATGAATTAAGATGTCAACTCTATTTGTCCATCTCTTATTCATTAAGTCTTTAACTATATATTTTTTATACCTACCATTTATAAATAGTTCTATTGTATCATCAAATCTACAATTTTTTTTTAAATCTCTAGATAAAGCTATCCAATTTATAGAATTTTCATTTATTTTATCATTAGAAGCTGTAATAAGAGGTGTATCATCACATTGATTTGATTCTGCATTATATATAGTTACAGTAACATTAAAACTTAAATAAACAGGATAAATAGACACTATCATATTATGAGTAATAGAAAGACTACACATAATAAATAATATTATTAAACATATCTTTATTATCATTTAGTATAAGTTAGAATGGTTCATATTCTTTATTAAAATTTATTCTTATTACTGGAACATCTTTTTTTAATTTTTCGATGATAGCATCACGGATAAATTGATTAACTTTCATTTTGTATTTAAATTTCAAAATATATAAGTAATGCAACTCGTTTTTACTTAATTTAATGCTTTTATTTAATAGTCTATATTTCAATTGATTAGTATGCAAAAGTATTACTTTTTATGCACATATAAATAAATTATATGCTACTTTAAAAGAGTTTCTGCGTAATCTGTTAGCTCTAATTCAATTTCACAAATTTGACACATTCTTATAAAATCAAAAATAGTTGCTCCTGCTGTTGGAATCTTACAGGACTTCCCATTGTTATAAAATTCCAGAGAATCTCCATCGGTATATTCTATGTTAATTTTTTTATTTTCATTTATTATGTCAATATCATAAACATAATTCCCATGCGAACAACCATAATAATCTCCGCAATCACAACTATCCCATTGTAGAGATACATTTTTAAATATTACTTTAGCATTTTTGGAATTAGCTTCTTCAATAGCAAGTAAATAGTTTTTTCCATCCATATACTTTTTATCATTTTCGGAAGGAATCCAACCAGTATTTTCTAAATTTGAACCTTCAATATCTAATGGAATAGAAGAAAAAGCAGCATATAACAATATGTTTATGCAATTGGGGGTTTCTGCGTTAATTTTCATTTTGTATTTTCTATTAAGTTTCTACTATTTTGACAGGCACGAAGCCCGCATTCCTTTACTGGTCATAGCTTCACCGTTACCGTCCATTTAAGACAGCGAAGTCTGCATCAATTACTGATTGAGCTAATTTACCGATTCTTTGAAAAAATTCTTCTCTTGATTGTAATGCCTTTTGAAGTGTTTCGCCTTTTTGATATTTTGCATAATCTGAAATATTACAATCCATAGTTGGAGTACTATCTAAAATAACGCCAATTACAAAACCTTCATCAGCTAAAAATTGAGCGTCCCAAGGTTTATTTTCTTCTAAGTACTCTAATTCTGAATTACACCAAGTAAGATATTCATTCATAGGTTTTCCACAAATACTACATATTTCAATACTCTCATGGTCTTCGTCATTATCCGAATAACATTCTTCAATATGCGTATTTTTCCCGTATTGTTTTCTTATAGCTTTTTTGGCTTCTTTGATACATTTTTCATCATCGCAGCAATCAAATTCACTCGAAATTTCCTCACCTTTTACTTTAAAGTAATAAGTATATCTTGAAATTTCTTTATATGAAAATGGCTCAATCTTTTCTTTAGCTAATTTAATTAGTTGTGAAAATTCTTCTGTAATTCCGGGACGATAATCCATTCCCCATCTTTCTTTTGTAGGTTCTTTCCATGATTTCATATAGTTTTGATATTAAGATTAATAAATAAAAACTGGCGGTAACATATGTTAGACAATATTTGACTGCCACACTTGTCTACGTGATTCTTTTTTAGTTGGAGTGCCATCTTTTTTAAGTTCTAAACCTGTATATGTGGCACATGGCTTATTACCGAAACCCCACGCAAACCCCATTTTTTCAATAATTATTGAGCCAATATGGTCTGTTATTTTGTCACCAATTTTATAAGGATTATTTGCCTTTACAAATTCTTTCATTAATTCTGTTTTCTTATTCTCAAATTCTGATTCGAGTTCTTTCCCTTTTTGTAAATATTCTTCGTAATTCATAATTAAATTAATTATATTATTATTTTATTAATATTTTTTCTTTATTTGCTATTCCTTGTATTATATATTGATTTATTCCTTTTAATCCATTATCAGGAACATTAATTTTATATTTTTCAGTTAAATTACTTTTTTCGAATATATTTAAACTGTTCCACCAATCTAAGGCTGATTTATATATTATTGGCACATAAATACATTCTATTACATTAGAAACGATAACTGTACATAAATACCAAGAACCTGAAGTTATGATGAAATAAAGCCAGTTATGAGTAAATAAAAAGGTTATAATAATATTTATCCAGAATCCATTACAATAATGACATTTGCCTAATATTTTAGCTAATATTTCATACTTTGTCATTATTAACCATCTAAACCAAGAATGAAATATCATTCCCGGAAAAAATCCTCTTTGATACATAAGAGTAATACCACTTGATATTACTCCTATCAAAATTAAATTTAAAATTTCCATATAATTATATTAAAGATTTTAAAATATGTTTACTATTATTAATAGAAATAAAAGGTAAAGAATTATGGTTAACCATATACTTTATAGAGTTATATTTTTTTCCTAAAAGATTAGAACAATTAGAAATGGATATAGGTTTATATTTATTAATAAGTGCTTCAAAAATTTGAAGTTCATCATTAATAAATAAATTATTATTATTAATCAGTTCTATTATTCTATTTTTTATATCTACCGATTCTATTAGTTTTGGCATACTTCAATATTTTGAACTGTATATATAAGTGAGTTACCTGCCATTTCTCAAAGCAATTAACTTATCATATAATTCAGGCATTTGTTTATCTCTAATCAACTCTTTCAAGTCTCTACACGAACCCCATTCACCATCAATGGTTTGTTCAGTATCTTCAATGTATTCAATGATCTCATCTAAAACGGCAGGTAACAACGTATATACGTCAGTTGCTTTCTCTTTTTTGTTGTCTTGTGCTTTCATTTTACTTTTGTTTTTTAAATTAAGTTGGTGCTGTTTTGCGTCAGCAACCGAACGCATATATAATCCGTTAGTGCCAATTATAAAACAGCCCGCTTGATACCGAAATCGCATTTGCGAATTTTGCACATACGCCCATCGTTTTTATGATGAAAAACAATACCCTCAATATCTAATTCAGAATTTGATAAGTAGTTTTTTATTCCTTCAAATGAAAAGTCGGTTACTGGTAATACTTCTATTCCGTGTTTAACTAAAATGTGTCCAGTTAAATGTTCTGGGTTGCCTTGTAATTTTTCGCCACAAAGTTCATAAGTTCCATCTTCTTTATTTTCTAAGGCATCAAAACCAACAAAATGCCATTTATCAGCTGGGTTGTTTCGGTCGCATTTAATCCAATGCGGGTGGTGTCCTGTAATTTCGTCAGCCTCTTGGCATGGTATCGCATTTAGTGGCACTTGCTTACCTTTTTTAACATCGTATCGTTTGTATAATTCGCCATCAATAATAGCGGTTGCAGTTCCATCAAACTTGCGTGTCGGAATACCTTCGCCATCAATTACCCATTTATTTTCGGGTGCAATTTCATTAATTACCCTGCTTAAATCGTTCGGGTCTTTTTTGTAAAGTGTGCTAATTTTCTTCATTGTATTTTTGTTTTTAAAAATTGATAATCAAATAAATAACTGGCACTAACACAAGCTATAACCAATAAAGGTTGTGGTGGTTAATCAAACGTTGTAGCTCGCATCCAGCTTAGTATCGGTGGATAGTGCATCGCTCCGTAATCCTTTACTGGTCATAGCTTCAACGGTTAGCAGTTATTTTAAAACCACGAACTGCTCAGGTATTACCCAGCATCCATTCAAAGGTGTTCCATATATTTTTCGACAATTTGATATAATTGTACGGTCTAATTTAGCTTGTATTGGTCTTCCAGTTGGTAGCTTAAATTTTCTTTTAGTTAAAATACATATAGATAAATCATTGCCTAAAGCATCAAGTAAAAATGGCATTCCGTAATCAATAACTTTACTTATTGGGAATTTCGATTTATCTTTTTTAAAAAAGTCAATATCTGTCATCAATTCTGCCTCTTTAATAATTCCGTTTGGATTATATTTTTTGTCCTGAAATTCTTTTTCAGGTAAAGAAGTTAAATAACTTTCAAGTTCTTTATATTTAATTTCGTATTTCATAATAAATTTATATTTAGATTAATAAAAACAACTGCTAACACGGGCTCATACGCCATTTTGCCCGTGTAGTTTTGTTGTAAATTGAAATTTTATTTCTCGTATTTAATACGGCAACCTTACGCATCTGGATACTTTTTGCGTAATTCATTAAGTTGTTTAATGTCTTGTTGCTTTCTATACTCTTTGCTATTTTGTTCTTTAAGATCTTTAAATTTAAAGAAGGTAGCTTCATCAATAATTCCAATACTTTTAAGATCATCGTAGTTGCTTGTATTAGGTTCAACTTCAAATTCATTTTCATTAAATTCAACATCTTTTTCATCCCAGCCACAACCTGATATTATACAAAAGGTATTGTCTGTAAAAAATAGAAAGAATTTATTATCTAAATAATCCGTTCTTTCAATAGTCTTACCTTCGATAAGGTCTGAATTTCTAATTTGTTCCATTGTTATTTAAGTTTTTAAGTGAATAATTAAATTTTAAAAAGGCAGCCGATAACACATTATAAAAAACAGTGGGGTATCGTGCTTATTTTAAACCACTTGCTACTAAATTAGTTTTGTATCAGTTGATAGTTCCGTAGCTCCGAACTCCTCACCGATTTTTTATAATTAACGTTAACACGTTTAACTTTGTATCTTTTTGACAATAATTTTGCAAACTCATCAACATTTTTAGGGTGTTTTGCAAAGTAAATATCCCATTCCCTATTCCAATTCCTAAATTCGTGTAGCATTCCTAAAATATTTTCTAAGTTAGAAGTATTATCGCTAATAATACCTAAATCACTTTTTACAGTTTTTTGTATATTCAAATTTTTTATACCCTTTGTAGAATAATTATCGAATAATATTTTTAAAAACTTTGCACCTATGCCTCTATTTTTTTTAATATAGGTTTCTACATTTTCTTGAAATCCTTTCCAATCAATATCTCTTTTCATTATTCTATTTATTTTAAAATTTCTAAGTCATATATACCAAACATAACAGATTGGATCATTCTATTTACTCTTATATTATAACCTTTTATTTTTTTAAAGTTATTTAACTCTAAGAGAACATTATATTTTACAATAAATTTAGAATTATCGTTCTCTTTAACGAAATAGCCATAGCATATCTCATTATTAAGAACTTTAAGGTATCCATATTTAAATGTAATAGGATTGAATATCTTAACTATCTTGTTTTGCTTATTAATTGAAAAATGGTAATCTAAAGAGATACAGTACTCTCTTAGTAAAGTTATCTCTTCTTTTGTAAACTCTCTTGTATTTGATTTGTTTTCTTTATAGTCTAACTTAGATTTAAGAACGACTAATACATTGTTTTTTGTTTCCATAATATTGAAATTTATTAATTATTATTATAATTTCTGTAATGATATTGGACTTATTATAACTTTAAACTTTTCTATTTTATCTATTCTACATTTCCAAGTAGAGCCTATGTCAATTATACCTCTGAATGTTCCATTAATAAGGGCAAATTTCCCATCTATAGTTCTTGAGATAGGAATGGGTCCCTTAGTAGATGAAGTGAATCTAAGGTCTATTAAATCATTTACTTCCATTTTTATTTAGTTTTAAGTTTATAAATAAAGCCCAGTTGCTAACACATAATATAAAAAATTGGGGGTGCAGCGGTGTATGTTACCTCCCAGCTACCGTCAAGGCTTCGGTTGCGACCCGATATTTTTGCTCTTTTAATCCCCCAACTTTTCATATTATCAACGTTAGGCATAATTAAGACCGTGCCTTCGATTTAAGTTCAGCACGCAAAAACATTATTGTATCTTCGTAATTCTTTATAACGTAGTCATATGCTTTAATTACAATACTATTATCTAAATTATTACGATAATTTTTTGCTGCTTTTAGTTGGCGCTTCATTAACCAAATAGTTATTCTTTTCATGGTTTTAAATTTAACTGTGCCTAACAAGCAATATAAAAACAGTTGCCGATAGGCTATTACTAAATTTGAAACGTCTTACAAGGCAACCGTTTCATATTGCCGACCGTTATGGTGCATTTAATCCGTTTCAAACATACCAGTCTGTATATTTCTGTTAGCAACTTCAATAGCAAATGGTAAGTCAGAAGCATCACAATGCGCCTTTTGCCATAATGCTTTGCCATCTTTATCTCTAACAGAAATAAGGGCAGTTAAGTTACTTTCTTTCCAAATAAATATCGTTGCTGTTTTTACTTGAAGTTTTACAGCATTTTTTTTTGTGTCTAATCCGTTAAAATCAACCATGTTAGTAAAATAAACGCACCATAACATCAAATATAAAACAGCAGGGCGTAATGCTTATTTTATACTTTGTGCTACTATTCATCATTTGTAGTCGGCTGATAGGGTTTTGCACGTAATCCCTGCCGTTTCATATTTGTAACCGTTATAAACTATTAATTGATTTTAAGTAGTCATCAACTTCTTTCTCATATTGCGCCTTAAATTCTTCAGGTGCTTTATTTCTTTTCATAGAAAAATCAATTAACAGTTCCCTTCGGTTTATAACATGCGGTAATACGGCATTATTTATTACTGCCATAGTGCTGAATTCATCAATAAGTTTTAATGTTTCATCTGCATCTACTTTATCCATGTTTTGGTAAAGCATTGCGATAATTTGGATTCTTTTTTCTTTCTTATTCATATAAATAGTTTATCGTTTCCATAATATTGTATTGTCCACGTTCTATGTATTTTGATAGGTTTGTTCTCGTAATCGCCAAACATCGCATATCACAGCCGTAATATTTAATTATTAATTATTAATTCTCTAGTAAAATCAGATATTTTATTAGAAAATATTTCATTCTTTTTGATACTATTATTAATAAAGAATATAATTATATCTAAATATTCTTTAGATTGTTTATGATTATATTTTCTTATATAAACATTAATATCATCCGGATAATATTTATTATCATCAATTATTGATTTTAAGGTATCATAGACACATTCTTTTAAAGGATATGCACCAATAGTACTAAGAATACCTTTATCAATAATATAGGCATTTAATCCATATTCTGAATGTACTTTAATCATTTTATAGCTTTATAAATTTTAGAACATTGAATCCAATATGTTTTATCTTGTGATCTACCTATATTATGCTTACAACATTTACAGGATAAGCTACCTATTCCATGTTTTGTAATTTTACATTTTAAAGGATAATTAAAAGGACCATCTATATATTCTTGTACAATAGGATAATAATATTTCATATATTCTATTCTTGTAGAAAGATAATAAACAGATATAAGAATAATAAAAGAAGTTCCAATAGTTAATATACTCAATAAATCGAAAGGGAAGAATGAACATATTGTTGTAGTAATACATATTACAAAGAATACATAAAATACAGATCTGTCAAAATATGATTTAAATACTCTTTTCATAATTTTAATATTTAAGATTAATAGATAAGTAGGTTTCATTAGAAGGTAAACCTACAATTAAAGCCTTAATTTATTATTTAGTTCTATAATGATTAATAATCTTTACAGAACCATCTTTTAATGTGATATTTTGATTTTCTTTAGTAAATGTACCATGAGGTGAATATGTCATTGATACACCCTTATTATTACCTTTAAATCGGGGTATATTCATTTCCTCTCTTCTCTTTGTACGATTTGGATACTCAGATTTATAATCTTCACTAATAGGATTAGTTAAAAATCCTTTTTCATCATACATTTTAATGTATGGACTATTCATTGACTGCATCATAATTAATTATATTTAGTTAAACAACATTTTTTAAATTTAATTCCAGATCCACAAATACATAATTCATTTCTTTCAGGTAATTTATCAGATATCAAAGTTTTTGTATATCCATAAGATATATTTGTTTTATATGATTTAAATACTGTACAATTACTAAATGAATCACCATAATAAGGAATATATCCTCTGTGAAATTTTTCTTTAGCAATATTATCTTGATGAATTATATCCCAAGGGGATTTTATAGTAGGAGATTTTAAACATTGTTTAATTAAAAATCCTTGTGCTTTAGACATCGACATATTATTATTTTTATATTATTATTCATTATTTCTTAATTTTTTAATATTTATTACAGCATCATCATCTCCAAATAGTTTCTGATATATATCAAAAGAATATTTAATGATATTAAAAGGTACGATATGTCTTATCTTCAATTTCCTTATGATAATAAAATACCCAGAAAGATTAATATCCCATTTACCTCTTATTACAATAACCATATTCCTTATAAAGAATTTAAGTGTATGGTTTATTTGTTTTTTTGTGATCTCAGGATATTCTTTTTTTAAAATTTCATATATCTCATCTACATATTTGATATAATACTTTTCTAATTTATTATCATATTGGCAATATCTTGAAACTGTAGGTTTAATTATTTTAAAATTAAATTAATTAATAGACTAAACAAAGCAATAATAGATAATAAATCAAACAAAAACAATCCTTTAATGAAGTATCTATCTTTCTTAATAGAATAATGATGTAGTGATTCATCAATAGCACTATAGTAGTTACCACGATTAAAAGATTTATACATCATATAATCTGCTAGCTGGAGTAACCAGCTAAACAGATTAATAGTTATTATTATAATAAGTATCTTATTCATTTTTTACAAGATTAAATTTCATATTTGGATTAGAATAATATATTTCATCATGTAATCTATAAATTGCATTTTCAGATATCTTTATTTCAATAGTGTTAATACAATTTATATAAGCAAAACCATAAGCTTTAACACTAGCAAAATCATAAGCTATAACACTAGCAGAATTATAAGCTTCAACATTAGCAGAATTATAAGCTTCAACATTAGCAGAATTATTAGCTTCAACATTAGCAGAATCATAAGCTTCAACACTAGCAGAATTATAAGCTTCAACATTAGCAGAATCATAAGCTTTAACACTAGCAGAATCATAAGCTTTAACAATAGCAGAATTATAAGCTTTAACATTAGCAGAATTATAAGCTTTAACATTAGCAGAATTATAAGCTTCAACATTAGCAGAATTATAAGCTTCAACATTAGCAGAATCATAAGCTTCAACATTAGCAGAATCATAAGCTTTAACACTAGCAGAATCATAAGCTTTAACAATAGCAGAATCATAAGCTTTAACAATAGCAGAATCATAAGCTTCAACACTAGCAGAATCACAAAGCAAATAGCCTGTACTTATAGATTGGTTTTGATATATATCCTGTTCAGAAAATATATCTTCAAATTTTTTTATTAATTCACAATCAATTATTTTGTGTTTATAAGCCCAATTGAAATTGTCTTTTATAACCTGACAAAGTTCTTTTGAATTAGTAGATTTAATTACTCTTTTAAATTCAGGTTCACAAGCACCTTCTTGTTTAGCTCTTTTTACAATTTCTGGTTTTAAAGTTTCAAATGTTTCCATAATCTTAATATTATTGATTTATTTTAGTTAATTCATTTAGTAAGGAATTCTTCATGTTATTTTTCTCATTAAGAACAATAGCAAGAACTTTTAATGTTATCTCTTCAGATATATCATATTTAAAAGAAAAATCTTTAGGTTTATCGAAGTGAAGAAATCCTAATTTTTTAAATCTCATATGATATTCTTCTTGTTCATTATTATTATTTTTATTAATTAAAGAACCATCTTTATCAAATAGATTATCTTTAACCTTGCGTAAATCTTCCACAAGTAGGTTAATTTTAGCTTTAATATTTCCATTGGCTACATTCATAGCTATATCTTCAATATCTTTAATTTCATTATTTAAAATAGAAATATTATTAAAGAGAATAGTCATCTTATCAAATTTATTTTCCATATTATTAAAATTAAACAATAAAAATTAGTGGAGAAGTAAGGATTCGAACCTTCAATCAAATACAATTCAGAAAATAATTCATCTCTTGTATTGATACCTCCTATCAGCGTATACATAGATAGTCTTCTCCATTATAAAATATTTAAAAATATTTATTACTTAAAATCAAATTAAAATAACCATACAAATATAACATTATCATATATATCTATATAATCCATTATTAAATCTTCCAGCAACATCACCTCCCACTCTTATCTTTCCCATCTTATGATTTAAAATTTTCCACCTTACCATAAGTCTACTTATACACCTATTATAACTCATATACTCAACTATATCAACAACCTAGCTTTAATATATATTCACATTTTAAGAGAGCTGAAAGTCAATACCAGTAAGGGATTGAGGGCAATTGGAGAGAATAAGAATAGGTTAATAAAGATATCTAATTAAAGGTAGAAATATGGTAAAAATGGGTATTTGTAGACCTCTGAGAGGCACGTGGTTGTATGTCCAAGACGAAAATAGGGTAAAACTAACCTCATCCTATGGCAAAGCAATTGGACAAGGTTAGTATGAATTAGACAATCATTATAAAGTTAATGGTGATATTACCATCAAACCCTTCCTCTTTAAGTTCGTTAAAGACTCTATCAATAAAGGTTTTATCTTCATATTGAATATAAAGAAAAGAACCTTTAGGAAAATGAATAATAAAATTATTATCCATTTTAGTAGGACTGTCGAAATTAACATGTAGATTCATAATATTAAAATTTAAGGTAAATACTATCAAGAATAAAGTATCCTATATATATATTGTATAGGTATTTTGAATTTAGGAGTATAATGATATTATAATATGTAAGTGAAATGATTACATATTATAATTAATAAAGGCTATTATACTTACAGTTATTCGAAGTGCTCCCGCTTGGAGACAAAAATATGTAAGCAAACAGTATATTATAGAACTCAAAATACCTATACAATATATATATGTATCAATCTTCTAAAGCAGATTTTTCATCTTTTAGGGTTAAAAGATAATAAGAAGTAGATTTTGGACGATGAAGAAATTCAGCTTTACATTTGAAGTCTCCATTAAGAAGTACCATAAGAATGTCCTGTTTATCAATAGGTAATTCTAGTTGCTCCATATCACCATCGATAAAGTCAGGACAATCAAATCCCGCTATATCCTCAGCTTCACCATGGATATAAGCTTTAGTACATTTTACATTAGACGTTAAATATGTTTTCCTTATACATTCTAAGTCTACTTGGTTTTTAGTTGTGAATCTTAATTGTCTCATTTTATTTAGTTTATTAATTAATTAATCAATAGAAAAGCTTTCATGTTTATACCATCCTAAAGCTTGGAAAGGGATGTTCATATATCTAAGTTAATGCACTCTATTCATCATCAACATCCATAATAAGGATGTCAAGAGATGTAGATAGTGTCTTAACTGAGATAACTATTTCATCGTACATAATATTGAGATTAAAAATTAGGAGTATGTAGAGGAGTCGAACCTCTTACGCTACCGACTAGCACATACCTTAAATGACATTGGTGTTTGAGAATAACCTTTGTCTCATAGCTGTCCGCACTTCCTTCCATCCGTAACCTTTTGGAACTTCTCGATGTTATTCTATATCTCTTATATAGTCAATCGGCAGAATACTTATTATATTCATAAATGTTTTGAGCTCTAGTAGCCAGAGACATCACTCTCTTTTTGTTAATGCTTAACTAGAATACTTGCGAGAGAAATATATAGGCTGAAGTACATCAATTAAGATATAGTCGTAACTTTCGTCCTTTACCACATCACCTATACATAAAAAAAAATTAAAAAAATTATGGGATGAACTTAATCATCCCATAAATCTTACTTCTTTGTAGTTTTCTTTGTAGTTTCTGCTACAGGATGAGACCATACGGTACACCCGTTAACCTGACCTATTAATAGGTCGAAGTTAATATTCAGGCTACTTCCTATAGCAGGTTTTGAAACTACATTACCGTTATCATCCAATAGTATTGGTGCTCCTTCTTCTGCTAATTTGCAGAATGATGCTGCACTTGGCATGTGGAGTCTTTCATCCACTGTACCTCTGATGATTGCAAACTCGGCTTTGGATTTTGATCCCAATACCAATTTCTCTTCCTTACAAATCTGCAAATCGAAGTCTTCGAAAGAAGCTTTCTCATACTGTTGTCCTGGTACTACTTTAATTTTCATAAGTTTAATTTATTAATTATTACTTTATTTAACTTAAGACATCGGGGGGGATACATATAGGTGTTCATGAGGGGGGTAAGAATTTGAATAGATTGGTATAAGAAATAGATAAATAGAGAAGGTTATGATATACTAAGTATGGTTGGGGTATTTATATAATGTGTATAAGTATAGTAATTTTCAATTATAAAATGTTGTAAGGTATTATTACTGGAAAATTTATTAATTATGTTTATGATATGTGGGGTTTCTTTATTGGGTTAATAACTTGTTTGAATAAATAGTTATAGATACAGGGGGTGTAAGAATATATTTATTATATTTGTTTAACTAATAAGTTATAAAATATGAAAATAATTTCTTTAGAAGAAATAGAATATGCAATATCTGTGAGATTTGGTATTAGAAAGAATATTATTGTTCCTAATATATCATGGGGATTATTTATTCATGAATGTGATTTACTTATAGTAAGACCTTCAGGACATGCAATAGAAGTTGAAATAAAGAGGTCTATAAGTGATTTAAAGAAAGACTTTGATAAAGGTCATGGACATAAAGATAAACGTATTAAACAGTTTTATTATGCTATTCCGGATGTGTTATATGATAAAGCTAAAGTTTTAATTCCTAAAGACTGTGGTATAATAGTAATAAATAAACATAAAGATTATAATGTAAATATTGCAGATATAGTTAGAGAAGCTAAAATAAATAAAGACAGTTTACCATTAACAGATAAAGAAATATTTAAAGTTGCTAAATTAGGAACTATGAGAATATGGAATTTAAAATATAAATTAATTAATTTTAAAAATAAATTATGAAACAACCAAGAAAATTAAAAAAAGCAATTAAGAATTGTAGAGTTATTTTAGATATATGTAGTATTCCTTTAGGATTTACATATGAAACAATGATGTATGAATTTAAAGTAAATGGGATTATATTTTGGGACTCTAGACTAGGTGGAGTAAGACCTAAATTTCAAAGACAAGATAAAAGAATTAAAGTTATTGATTGGAAAATTTATGAAAAAAAAAAGTTAATTGATGTATTCGAAAATGATAAAGATATTTATAGTAATATTAAATTTAATAAAAAATAAAAAGTATGAAAACTAAAGTAGAAAAAACAAATGGTGTTGGGAAAATAGAAGTTCCTAAAGTTAATTGGGGTGAAGCATGTAAAAAAGGTAAAAAACAGTTAGAATCTTTTGCTGGATATTGTCCTAAATGTCATTTGCTGAAAAGTTTCTGTATTTGTATAGATGATGGTGGTAAGTTAGGATTGTCTCCTATTAAAAAAATATTTTCACGAATGATAATAAGAAAGGTTAATTATTTAAATGAATTTAATATTAGTAATTTTCTCAAAGACTTACAAATGTTCTATAATGTAATAGGAATAATATTAGACCATGCTGTAGATACAAAAGGAACATTAAAACTAAAAAAATTAAGAAAGGTAATACATGAAATATTAGATCAAAATTATGAAGTTCAAAAAATGTTTGAAAGGAATAAAGAAATTAGAAATCTTTTATGTAATGATGAAGAGAATAAAATGCCATTACAAATGTTAATTAAACCTTTAACTCCAGAAAAATGTATAAAAAAATAGTGTGTCCATATTGTAAGAAGACTACATCATATAGTAAGAAAGACATCTTTAGTGTAGGTGTTAGAGAAGGTATTAATGATGTGACTAAATATATTATTTGTAATAAATGTTCAACGATGGTTAAAATAGAAAATGGATAAATTTAGATATAAACTAACAGACTTTCAAGTTAGATGCATAAGAGATAGATTGTTGAAAGGAGATAGTTATAAATCGATATTTAAAAACTATAGTTATCTTATAGGATGGTGGTCTTTTAGAGATGTATGTAGAGGTAATACATGGAAGAGTTTACTTACAGAAGAAGATAAGAAAGTAATTAAAAATAATAGATTAAAAGATTATAGACTTATAAAAAAGAAATCATGAGTGCAAGTATTAAATATTATACTATGCCGGAAGTATTATGTCCTGCATGTGGAAATATTTTTAATGTAGGATATGATAAGATATGGAATACTCCTAAAGGAAAACTTCTTAGATGTCCGATATGTGGAGAAGGTGTAAGTATACCTATTAAATCATTAAATGATTTAGAAAATATGTCATTAATATTAAACTAAAATATATGTCAGAATTAATTTATAAACCTAAAGGTGCTGCATTAGAATATGGGGAATATGCATTTAATGGTTATATTGGTTGTCCTCATAACTGTTCTTATTGCTTTAATAAGACAGGAAATTTATCTAATCTATTTACTAATGAAGCAAAGTTAAGAAAATGTTTTAAAGACAATACAGATGCTATAAATCAATATCGTAAAGAATTTATAAAGAAAGAAAGTCTTATAAAATCTACAAATGATAAATCTGTATTTCTTTCTTTTGTAACAGATCCTTTCATAGAAACAACAGTTAATCTAACTTTAGAAATAATAAAAATTAATGCTAAGAAAGATATTTATACAAGAATTCTTACCAAAAATGCTTCATGGATTACTGATAATTATTATTTTGATATAATGAAACCTTATAAGAATTTTATTAAGTTTGGATTTACTATCACTAATCAAGATATTTTAGAACCTAATGCTTCTCCTAATATAGATAGGATGATAGCATTACAAAAATTATCAAAATTAAATTATTATACATGGATATCTATGGAACCTTTAATATCTTTTGAAAAAGGTTTAAATATCATAAGAGATACTATAGATATAACAGATGAATATAAAATAGGTTTAGAATCAACATTCATACAATATGATTCGAAAGATGTTTCTCAATTTGTTAATGATGTAGAGAAATATATTATGAGAACCCCAATACATAGACCTATCGTATATTTTAAAGAATCAATAAAGAAATATCTTAAATAATAATAGATAATATATATAATAGGAAAGGTCCCGATCTTTATTAAGACATCGGGACCTTTTAACTTTAACCAATAAAACAAACTATATGAAAAACTATTGTAAAGATAATTTATTATTTATATAAATGCAAGAGAGGAGAACATTTTTGAGAAATGTTTCTCCTCTGGTTATTTACGCATCATGGAATGGGTACTTATTAAAATTTTAAACCCTCTTGGGATTTCTCCTTTTGAGGGTTTAATTTGAAACCTTTGGGTTCAGGAAAAATTTCACTACAAAGATAAGTTAATAATTATTATATCCAAATATATTTGTAAAATAAAATTTTAATTTATATTTGTACTGTTAAAATTTCCATTATGAAACATATACCTTTGGGGTCAGGAGTTCGGTGGTCTAGTCTAAAATACTCTAATATACTAGTAAAACTCTGTTGTAGAAAATCCAGTTACATATTTAAACAAATCCAGGATCTGACTTTAAGGTTGTCACCCTGGTCCATGATACGCGTCATTGACGAAGGACTCATATGTAACTCCTTATGGAATGGGGTCGGATTAGCCTGCTATTGTTATATATCATAAGAGTATTAAAGGATATATAATATTTCATGATAAAGGTCTGGGCGTATTAGCCTCAGATACTCTCTATCATGGAAAAAGAACCTTTATGTTCATAACTCAAATAAATATTATAAAATAAATATTTGGAAATGTAAAGAATAGTTTATATAATTGCATAGAAATGTAAAGAATAATATACATCTATAATGATTCTCATTAACTATTATGAAGGACAAATGGAAAAAAGTAAGGAAGTTAATGGGTTATTCAATAGAAGATGTAAGTAAAAGAACAAATATAAATAGAGTTACAATAAGTAATTATGAAAGAGGAATAAGTAATATAGCAGATGATAAGTTGAAAAAAATGGTAGAGGCAATAGGTTGTAGTCTAGATATAAACTTAAAAATTAAAGATGATGTATAAAGAAGAAGTAAAAAAAGAACTAGAAGAGAAAGACTTACTAAAGTTTATAGATGATATTAAACAAGGAGATGTCTTTAATCTAGTCTTTGTAAATATGGATGGTCTTTCATATATCTTTAAATGCAAAGAAAAAGAAGAACAAGGAGAATATTATATCTTAGAACCTTCTCCTAAGACCTATATTGAACAAGAAAAAGAATATGAATATGCAGAACTTAAAATATCTTATACTTGTTTTATGGACCTTTTATTAAAGAAAATATTAACACCTAAATTTTAAACATATGAATAAACTAAATTTAACACCATCACCAGGTACTTATCTTATAGAGATGATAGAGATAAAACCTATAGTAACATCTCCTTCATCAATAATAAAACCTAATCAAGATATTACAAAAATATCTGATAAAGCTGAACTTATAGAAACATTTGAGGAACATATATACCAAGCAAGGATAGTATGTAAATCACCATTAGTAATTGATATGTCTTATGATTTTTATAATATTGGAGATAGGATATTATTAAATAGACAGATGTCTTTTAGAGATTTAGTATATTGGAATAAGAAAGAATATTTTAAAGTAGTTATGCATGACATTATCTGTAAAGTTGAAGAAGAAAAGATAGATGAAAATATAAATACAACATTAGAAATAAAAAAAGTAGAATATAAACATAAAAATATAAAAGAATGAACCTACAAATAATTAAAAGAAAAGACTTAAGAAGATTTTCTAGAATCTTTGGAGATAAGACTGTAATGAATGTAAAGGGTGCTAAGTACTCTAAATTTGTAACATCTAACTTAGGTAAGATATTAGAACAGTTAAGAGAAGTAGATAAAGTAGATAATGAACAATTAAAGATTAGAGGTATCTTATCAGAGGAATATCTAGCAAGAGAAAAAGCTATTATAGATAAATATGCTATTAAAGATGAATCAGGTAAAGTAAAAGAAACGGATGGAATGATAAGTATAAGTCCGGAACAAACAGAAGCATTTAATAAAGAAAAGAATGATTTATTGACAACAGATGTAATAAAAGAAGATGCTATTAAACAAGATAAATATGTTAAATATATGGATTCTTTTATGGAAGGAGATATAAAAATAAACTTTTCTTCTTTAAAAGAAAATGACATAACAGATGATATAACTCCTAATGTGAGAATGATTCTACGAGATTTTATTATCTAATTAAAATGAAAGGACAGAAAAAAAATCTGTCCTTTTTTGTTTTTTAATATATTTATGTTATATATTTGTAATAAGATTATAGAAATGAGTGAAGAAGAGAAAATAATATTTAAAGAAGGAGAAAGTGTTTGTCATAAAGAGAACCTAAAACTTGAAATGATAGTTTCTAGAATCTTAAAAGAGAGTAGTGAATTTATAAAAGGAGTAAATAAAGATGGATCTCCAATAAAAGAAAAAGGAATAAGAATGATAGGTATAGAATGTCATTGGTGGGAAACAAATAAAGAAGGAGAAAAAAAATTACAAGTGCATAAATTCCATTCAAGAGAACTAAGAAGATATAATGTAGAGAAATAGTGTACAATAAATAAATAAATAAATGACACATAAGTATTACACAAAATCAGATTTACCAGCAACAAAAACAGAAGTATTATATAATAGTCCTTCTACTGGTATAACTACAATCTATGAATTTTATAGAGATCCTTCATGTCAATCATCAGAATTGATTAATGGAGTTATATTTAAAACAGTTATTACATCAGTAGTAGGAACAAGTGATGTTATAGATAGATATGTAGCTCAAACAGCAGGAACCAGCGATTCTTTATCTTTTAATAAAACTTATGCAGGAAGAGCATCATATAGTTATGTAATATTTAATTCTTAAGTATATGAGTGTAACATATGATAAATTATTAGGTAAAGTATTACTACATGATCATAAATTAGAAGATATAAGTGATTATGTAAGTAGTTCTACTCCTGTAAATATAGTAGCAAATGCTACTGACGAAAGTAACGGATATATAACGATACAAGCAACTGCTCTACCATTAAATATTAAAGTATTTAAACAGGGGATTTATTTTTATACAGGAATAACATTAAATTCACCTACAGTAGGAAAGATTACTTTTACAGGAGGTTTAACAGATGGTGAAACAGTTTCAACATTTAAATAAATAAAAAATGAAAAATATATTATTTATACTAAGTTTGTTGATTGGATTAAGTGGGTTTTCACAATATCCGATTATGGTTATAACAGATAGTATGGCTACCTTTAAACAAATAGTTACAATCAAACAACCTATTCTTAATACACAAGATAATAAAATATGGCGATTAACACTTAAAGGGGCTACTGATAGCACCCTACAAAGTATGGGGACTAATAAAGTAGAGATAACCAGTCAGGATTCTATTGCGGCAATTCGATCTTATATAGATTCTTTAAATGCAATTACTTTATCATATGTTGATACAGCAGAGGCACACGCTAATAACTATTCCGATTCATTGAAGGTGGTTACTATCAATTATGTCGATACAGCAGAAGCTCACGCTAATGATTATTCCGACTCATTGAAAGTCGTTACTATCAATTATGTCGATACTATCCAAGCACACACAAACGATTCACTTGCTTAT
>Ga0172380_10000525_pt1 | contig 74137 bp, 76 predicted proteins | sample Leawe162metaG_FD_119747 | JGI IMG/M metagenome (GOLD analysis project Ga0172380, IMG submission 119747) | Leachate microbial communities from a municipal landfill in Southern Ontario, Canada - Leachate well 162 metaG | ecosystem: Engineered > Solid waste > Landfill > Unclassified | place... | reverse complement strand
GAGAACCTAGAATAATTGAATTTCTCGGGACGGAACCAACCATTCCACTCGAAATTCAATTATTCTAGGTTCTCAAGTAATATAAAAAATGGAAAAAATAAAATACGAGGATTTTAAAAAAGTTGAAATTAAAATCGGGAAAATTTTAAGTGTAGAAAAAATTGAAAATTCCGAGAAGCTTTTGAAATTATCAGTAGATTTTGCAGAAGAGGTGCCACGGCAAATTGTTTCAGGTATCTCAAAATTTTTTCCTGATGAGCAAAGTCTAGTTGGCAAAAAATGTGCTTTTGTGACTAATTTGGAACCGCGATCATTAATGGGTTTGGAAAGTAACGGTATGGTTTTGGCGGTGGGTGGTGGGGAAGAACCTTTTTCTCTTTTTGAAGTGAAAGACGAAGTAATAGTAGGCACATCGGCGAAATAAATGTTATAATAGTTGGAGAAATACTATGTCTCATCAAGTATCTTATTCAAAACTTTTTGCCCCACCAAAATTTCTGGCGATGCCGTCAGTATCTTTAGAAATATTACCAAACGCTATAAGTTTTTTTTCAACTAAAAGTACCGAATACGGTTTGTTACCAGATAAATATGGGGTTATTGGTTTCGATGATCGTGCAATCATTCGTGGCGAAATCAAAAAGCCAGAGGCTGTCTTTAAGGTCTTAAAGGAAATAAAAAAACGGACCGGTGTAAGTAGTGTGCGTTTTTCTATTCCTGAAGAAAAAACTTATATTTTTAAAACACATTTGCCTAATTTGGAGCAAAAAGAAATTCACGATATTTTAGATTTTAAATTGGAAGAAAACGTCCCACTATCTTCGAAAGAAGCAGTTTTTGATTACGATATTGTGCCGAACAATAAACCGAACAGTGGGCTAGATGTTATTACCTCAGTTGCTCCGCTGAAATTTGTGGAGGAGTGGCAGGCAATGTTTCAGTCAGCGGGCTTAATTCCAGTTTTATTTTCCAGTGAATCAAACAATGTCGCGCGCTCCGTGGTGAAAGTCGGTAATCAACAGGTCATTGTGGTTGTAAATATTAGAGAGACCAGTACAATTTTTTCTTTAGTGGTCTGCGGTGTCGTTTATCAAACTTCATCGATCAATTTTGGTAGTTCGACTTTTACTGATCTATTCTGTAAGTATTATAAGATTTCTCCAACCGACGCCTTAAAATTGCAAAAAGAAAAATTGTATAATAGTCATGAAGATAACATGGAAGTTTTTTCTTATTTAATTAATACTATTTCAGCAATCAAAGATGAGCTCTATAAATTCGTCTTATATTGTAATGAAAGGGAAGACATCGTCAGTGGGGTAGATCGAATAATCTTATGTGGACGAGAAGCTATGATTGTCGGTTTCGCAGAATATTTGGAGCTTAATTTGGATATTAAGGTGGATCTGGCCGATGTGTGGGTAAATAATTTTATTGCAGATAATTATGTGCCGGAAATCAGTCGTCTTGATTCATTGAATTTCCCTGTGGTGAACGGATTAAACCTATATTAATTTTATGGCGAATCTAATTACGGAAAAACAAAAAAGAGCCCTGAAGACAGAATATTTAACTCGATTAATTACCGTAGCTCTTTTACTTGTCTCTCTTTTGGGAGTTTTTCTTTTGGCCTACGTTACCCCATACTATATTTCCGTCAGTAAAAAAGACTTGGTTGTGGCGGAAAAATTTCAATCGGTGCTTAGTATTGAAAACAAGGAAAATGTGGGTGAAAGCGTTTCCAGAATCGTCAATCGCACCTTAGATGAGATGATGGTGGCGGAAAGCTATGGGCAAAATAATACCCTGGCCTCACAAGGTTTTGTAAAAATTATTGATAGTAAAAATTCTAGTATTCAAATTAATAAATTATCTTTTAATTTGATTGGCAAAGATCAAGCTCAATTTTTAGTCAGTGGTCTATCCAAAAATCGAGGCGGTTTAGTTTCTTTTATTGAGGATTTGAAAACCAGGGCTGGTTTCCAGAGTGTCGAGTCACCGATTTCTGATTTTGCTAGGGATACTAATATTCCGTTTACGATAAATATTAAGACAAAAATATGAAATTAATTTACTCCAAAAGAATATTATTGTTGTCTATTATCGTTTTTTTGGGTATTTTAGTTTTGAATATTATTTTCACCAATCTTTTACTTAATAAAATTGTTAGTATCAATGATAAGGTTAAACAACTAGTTATTTCCTCGGAAGAACGTGAAAAAGAATTGACCCTCAAAGATTCAATTTTAAGCTCAGTCGAAGAGCGGGAAAAATTTGATCAATATTTTGTTGGAGCGGGTGACGGCAAGACAGCTGATTTTATTGCTTCCCTTGAGTCCCTTGCTGATCAAAATAATGTCAGCCACAGTATTAAATTTGTTGGGTACGAACCAGTGGGAATTCTGGGTACTTCTGAAGTCGTCTCCTTTATCCGCTTCAGATTCAGTGTGACTGGCCGCTGGCCCGATGTTTTTAGTTTTCTGCAGGCGATTGAAAATTTACCAAAGGTAATTACGGTAAATAATATTACATTGACTGTCGGTTCTGAACTTAGCTCAACCAATAACAAGGCCGTTAATAAAATTTGGTCCGCCGATTTAGATTTTTCAGTCGCCAAGTTAAAAATTTAACACATGAAAAATATAAATATTAAAAAATTGCTTAAAAAATATTACCGCCGGCCTGTTTTTGAAGCGCCGATGTTTAGATTAAACCTAGTCGAGCGTGATTGGAAAATTATGGTCCTTGTTTTTGCCTTTGGTTTAATTTCACTTTCTATTTTTGCCTGGCAGATTTATTTGAGTGACAAGATTGGAGGAGGATACTTATCTTCTACAATAACCTCAACCGAAACAAATACTAAGACTTTAGATAAGGTTAGATTACAAGCCGATATTTTAATTTTTGAAAATCGTGCTGATGAATATCTGAGATTGAAAAATAGCTCAAAAGTGGTTGACCCATCTCTATAAAGTTGTTATAGTCAGCTAGTCTATTTATCTGCCCCCGTAGTTCAATGGATAGAACAGAGCTCTTCTAAGGCTTTGATGTAGGTTCGATTCCTACCGAGGGCACAAATGTTAATTATCAATATTAATATGCCTAACAACTACGATATTTTTGTTCAATCAATTGCCATTATATCGTTAGTTATTTTTGCCCTGTCGTATCAGTCCCGGACGCGGAAGCGAATACTACTTATCAATATTGTCGGCATAATAGTTTTGATTGCCCACTATCTCTTACTCAAAGCTTGGACCGGGGCAGTAATAAATATTTTAAACGCTATATTTGCCATCTGTTTTGTGTTGAGAGAAAAATATGAGTGGTTGAATACACGAATTTTGTTGTACTGCGCATTGATGATCTTGGTTCTCGGAACAATTTATTCGTGGGAAGCTTTTTACAGTATTTTTGCATTGCTGGGTGTTTTGTTGATGACTATTTCACGTTGGCAGGGAGATACTCAAAAATTGAGACTAATCGCTGTCCTCGCCAGTCTTGCCTGGATCACTTATGATTATTTCGCCGGTTCAATTGGCGGTATTGTATTAGAGTGTTTTATTTTACTTTCATTGTTTATAAGTATTTTTAGAAACAAGCAATCTTCCAAAAATTAAATAATATTAAGAGGTAAACTTTGCTATTTTGCCTTTTTTGTGTAATATTCTTAGGTGATGGGCGATTAGCTCAGTTGGTAGAGCGCTTCATTTACACTGAAGATGTCAGGGGTTCGAATCCCTTATCGCCCACATGGAGGTTTCAATTCTATATGAAGACAAGAATTTACTAGCGGTAAATAAACCGTCTGGCTTAGTGGTGCATGCCGATGGACGGACTAAAGAGATGACCTTGACTGATTGGATTAATGAGCGCTATCCAAAAATTGAAAAAGTTGGTGAGCCTCTAAAGATAGGTACGGGAGAGACGATTAATCGTTGGGGAATTGTGCATCGCATTGACCGAGAAACTTCAGGTATTGTTTTGGTTGCCAAAAATCAAGAAACTTACGATTTTCTAAAAAAACAATTTTTGAAAAGAGAAATCGAAAAGTTTTATCATGCGATTGTTTACGGTGAAGTTCGTTATGATGAGGGAATAATTAATTTACCGATCGGTCGTAATAAAAGTGATTTTCGAAAGAGAGCTACCGGTAAAGCTGTGCGTGGGGAAACCAAAGAAGCGATCACACATTATAAAACTTTAGCGCGAAAAGAAAAAATTTCTTTTATTGAAGCCAATCCACAAACCGGTCGAACTCACCAGTTAAGAGTTCATTTTGCTGATACCGGACATGGAATTATTGGTGATAAGCAGTATGCTGTGTATCGAAAGTCACCAGTGGATATTGGACGGTTGGCTCTGCATGCCTATGCGATTGAATTCGAATTGCCAGAAGGGAAAATTATAAAAATAGTTGCGTCTTACCCTGCTGATTTCAAGAAGGCAGTGGACTTTTTTAAGTAGTTGTGCTAGATTACGGGAATGAAAATTTCATCAGTAAACATTGAAGAGCGAAAGAAATTAAACCTCAAATCGAGTGACACTGTTCGTGTGCATCAAAAAATCACAGAAGGAGACAAGAGCCGTATTCAGATTTTTGAAGGAATGATTATCGCACGTAAGCACGGTGATGAAGCTGGCGGTACTATTACCGTTCGTAAGGTGATTGACGGTGTTGGTGTAGAAAGAATTTTCCCGCTGTATTCTCCAAATATTGAAAAGATTGAGATAATTCGAAATTCGAAATCACGACAATCAAAACTCTTTCATATTCGCGATAAAGCCGCTAAAGAAATTCGTCGCAAGATGAAAAATATCATCAATACTAAAGAACTGGTTGAAGTGAAGGAAGCCGTGGCTGAAACTCCTGTCGAGGCGAAGTAAATGCCCGGGTGTTGAAATTGGTAGACATTTATCCTTGAGGTGGATAAGCCCTCACGGGCGTGGAGGTTCGAGTCCTCTCCCGGGCACAAACGTGTTATAATTATTTTATGTTATACACAAGAAAAGGTGATCAAGGCACCACCAAAACCTTCGGTTGTGATCAGAGAATTTCTAAAAGCTCGGCGATTGCTGAGGCGCTGGGTTCATTGGATGAAATAAATTCTTTTATTGGTATTTGTAAGTGTCAGGATAATGACCATGCTAATTTATTGAATCAAGTTCAAGAGGACCTATTTATCATTCAGGCGCAAGTGGCCGGTGCCGATAAAAAAATCGAGCAAGCAAAAATAAAAAAGCTTGAGGCAGTTGTAGATGAAATTGAAAAAGAATTACCACCGATTACTACTTTTTTAATTTCCGGGGCAAATGAATTGTCGGCGAGCTTTGACTTTGCGCGAACGATTGCACGTCGAGCAGAGAGGCGAGTGGTGGCTGTGGCCGAAGAAAATTTAGCAAAAATTGAACTAGAAACTTTGGCTTATCTGAACCGTCTGTCGAGCTTATTTTATGCTCTAGCTAGACATTCCGCCCATAAAAGTGGTATAAAAGAGTCTGCTCCCGACTATAAATAGGAGCGAAATGGTGGCTATGGTGTAGCGGTAGCACGCGAGCTTGTGGAGCTCTCTGTCTGGGTTCAACTCCCAGTAGCCACCCATGATTTTTTTGGCAAACTAGCTTTATACAGCTTGGACTTTTTAGTTCTACCCTGATACACTTTTGATATGAAAGAATCTACTGTAACTTTTAAAGTCGGTAACGAAAATTTAAATGGCAAACTATTTTTTGCCGATGAATCCAAAGGCTGTGAAATTGTTTCAATTCACGGCGCAGGATCATCGAGAAAAGAGCGCATTGTTTATCTTTTAGAAGATTTAGCCAAACACACACCACTTAATGCTGGGATTTTTGATTTCAGTGGACATGGCGACAGTACAGGAAAATTGGAGGAATCAAGTCTTAAGAAAAGGGCAGAAGAAGCGACCGCCTTTCTTAGAAAATATTCGGGGGTCTCTCCTGTTGTTATTGGATCAAGTATGGGGGCATATATTGCCATAAAAATGTTAAACGTTGTAACGCCAGAGACAATCATTTTGTTTTGTCCTGCTATATATTCTGGCGAAGCATATACTCTTCCATTTACAAAACAATTTACCGAGATACTTCGAAAACCAAATAGCTGGCAAGATACGGATATTTTGCCTTTATTACAAAACTTTCGTGGCAACCTGCTAGTTTTTATTGGAACGGAAGATATGGTTATTCCAACTGGGGTCATTGACTTGATAGATAAAAATTCAAGCAACGTAAAAAAGAAGGAAATCGTTAGAATCCCAAAAGCTCCGCATGCCATTCATGCTTTCATAAGTGAACACCCAGAAGTTAAAGAGGTGGTTGTGGCAAAGATACTCGAGTATATTCAAAAGTAGGAATATAAATAGTTGTATTGTTATTGTTAGCAAAAATAGTTCTAACTTCCTCCACGGTGTCACCCAGTAAAAATTAAATTAATACCTTCCGTTTACTCAATTGTAGTGGTTGCCGCTGGAATAACCGGATTGGTGACTTCGAGATTAAAAGTAGAATTTTCTGTGTTATTTGTTGTGGATATTGGGGCTGGATTTAAGCGTTGACGAACATAAGGCCAAGCCAGGGTAATCACAGCGATTAAAATCAAAACGACGATAATTGCTCCGATTATTACTCCGAGACCGCTACTGGTGGCGTCTTGATTATCTCTACGTGGCTCCTGATTGTTTATGAATGTAGTCATAAAATTAATTATTAAGCTGATAAAGTTAACTTAATAATATGCCGTCTAAATGTTTACTTTATTACATGAAACTTTATATGCTATGATGTTTGTATGACTAGAATATTTTTTTCTCTAACTTTTATAATATTTTTATTTTTCGGTCTTTTGAGTGGTTGGACCACAAGCGAAGCCGCCACCTACGAGCGCTTGTTTTATTTCCGCGAGGGGCCGAATGCTCGAAAATCTTTTTTTGCGCACCCTAAACAGATTGATATTTTTGCTCCACAAAATTATCATACTGATAAGGATGGAGACTTGATTGGCAGTGTGGAACGAGATCTCTTAGATTTTGCTAAGAAAAATAAAATTAAAGTAATGCCTTTGCTCACGAATGGCAGTTTTAACGCCACGACTAGTAGGCTTTTCCTAGATAATAAAAAGGCACAAGATATCTTGATAAAAAATTTAGTAGAAACAGCCCGTGATTTTAATTATCTTGGCTGGCAAATTGATTTTGAACAGATGGATTTATCTTATCGTGATAAATTTTCAGAATTTATTGAGAGAGCCTATATTGAATTTAAAAAAAATAATTTACAATTAAGTGTGGCGGTTATTTCCCAGATTTCCGAAAATCCCGAGGACTACCCAAGAAATTTGTGGGAAAGGATTATTGGGGTTTATGATTATGCACGCTTAGCATCTAGTGCTGATTTTATCAGTCTGATGTCTTATGACGATCCAAATTCGGAGGGACCAATTGCTGGTTATGATTGGCTGAATCAGGTAATCGATTTCAGTCTAACCAAAATGCCCGCTAACAAAATTTCCTTAGGTCTAGGACTTTATTATTGGCAATGGCGTGATTTGGATAGTAAAAGAACAGGGATTGGTGGCGTAGAGGGGATCGATAATATTTTAGCTAAATATAAAGTGACTTTCCATTATGATACTAAAGAGCAAGCCCCGTATTTTCATTATTGGAGTAAGGATGGCAAAGGTTATACTATTTGGTATGAGAATGCCCGAAGCGTTGCGCAGAAAGTTAAACTGATCAAAGAAAATAAACTGCGCGGTTTTTCGGCTTGGGCTTTGGGCCTAGAACTGCCAAGTATTTTTACGGTAATAAATTAGGAATAATTTAGAGTGTCAAACCTCCCATTAAATCTGAGTAAGTGCCGATGAAAGAGGGAATAGCGAACACCATTAAAATGAGAGGTAGAACTAAGACGACAATTGTGATAATTAATGTCCATTGAAAATACTTTCGAGTTTTTTCAACTGAAATGTAAATTTTTTCAATTTTTTCTTCTAACTTTTTAAACCGTTCTTCATTGTTTGGTTCCATCCTTTTATTATATCACACTATCTGTTATAGTTTTTAAATCATGAAAAAAGAGAATATTGAAATTCTGAAAGCTGGTGGCATTGGAGTAATCCCAACCGATACAATATACGGTTTAGTCGGTCGTGCGGATTTGCCTAAAACGGTGGAGCATATTAGCACAATAAAGAATCGTTCAGACGGCAAAGGATTCATCGTCCTAATTTCTTCTCTCGATGATCTAAAATTATTTGATATCAAAGTGTCCGACGCAACAAAAAGTTTCCTAAAAAAATATTGGCCTGGAAAAGTGAGTGTGGTGATGTCTCCAACTCTCTCTTTTCGTCTCCCAGACAAGAAAGATTTGATTGATTTATTAAAGGAAACTGGACCGCTCGTGGCGCCGAGTGCTAATCCAGAGGGGAGAGCGCCAGCGAAAAATATCGAGGAAGCGAAGGAATATTTTGGCGATGAAGTGGACTTTTATGAGGATGGTGGTAATCTGGAGTCATTGCCGTCCACGCTTGTTCGGATCAAGGATGATGAGATAGAAGTGTTGAGGGCAGGGGCGGTAGAGATAAAATAATAAAATGAAAATACTTACAACCAAACCAAGCAAAGATTATGAACTCATTGATTCGGGTGAGGGGGAAAAGTTGGAGCGATACGGCCAGTATATTTTGCGACGTCCTGATCCGCAGGCTTTGTGGCCAAAAAATTTAACTGAGCAACTGTGGAAACAAGCTGATGCTTCTTTTTTGGCGGATGGAGCGAAATGGAAAACAAAAGAGGGAATGAATAAAGATTGGGAAATAGAGATGAGCGATTTGAAATTCATGATTAAGCCGACACCTTTTAAGCATGTGGGAATTTTTCCGGAGCAAGAAAGTAATTGGATTTGGATTAAAGAAAAAATTAAGCAAGCAAATCGGCCAATTAAGATGCTCAACCTTTTTGGTTATACTGGTGGCGCAACTTTGGCGGGCTTGTCCGCTGGTGCCGAGGTGGTGCATGTGGACGGTTCAAAAAGTGCGATCACTTGGGCGAAACAAAATGCTGAAATTTCCGGCTTAGCAAATAGAAAAGTGCGCTGGATTGAAGATGATGCCAAAAAATTTGTGGCGCGGGAAATAAAAAGAGGAAATAAATACGATGCGATTGTGATGGATCCACCAGCTTTTGGTCATGGAGCGAAAAATGAAGTTTGGAAAATTGAAGAAGATCTGATTAAACTTTTAGCCATGTGCCGAGAAATTTTGTCTAACGAGCCACTTTTTATTATCGTCAACGGCTATGCCTCTGGCTATTCCGCTATTGCTTATGAAAATGGTTTGAAAAGTATTATTCAAAATTTAGGTGGTGAAATTGAAAGTGGGGAACTCACTATTGCTGAGGCAAAAACTGAACGCCTCTTGCCGGCAGGTATATTTGCCAGAATACTTTTTTCGTGATAGAGTGATTTTAGAAACAAGGTCCTAGCAAACACGAGGAAGGGTGGTCATCATGGCTACTTTAAATAGAGAGAAAAAACGCAAGCGCGACCGGGAACGTCTTCGCGAGGTGATGTGTTTCATCGTACCCAAGTCCGAATTGACTCGCTACCGGCCAAACTTACCACCAGATTTGCTGGTGGAAATGGATGAGCTGGAGCGTTGTCTGCGTAGGTCGGGAAAGGAACACTTCGGAGTCGTGATTTTCAAAATTTCGCCCAATGTGAATATCTGGGCGATCAATGAGATCATTAAAAGGAATAAAAAGCAGCCAACCAGCGTTGTCGAGCTTTTACTTCTTGCTGATCAGCAGGAAAGACTCGCGAACCGAGTCGTGGTGGCGGTGGGTAGTCGGGTCTTGAGAAAAGGTAATTCCGGTATCGCCAGTGACTTCTTGTGGGGTTTGGATTTTTGTGGCGGTCAAGTGACGGTTGGTCATTACAATCACGAGAAGAGTCGGCCTCGTCGAATGTGCTTCGCCTTCACAGTGTTCTAGATGTTTGCCGTAGTCAACGTGCTCCGATTGGATGTCGGGGCACTTTTTTTATATCTATTTTTATGCCATAATAAAAAGACTATGAGAAAAAAAATAACTAATATTTGGAGTTGGATTAAAGGTCATAAAATTTGGTCTACGATTATTATTTTAATATTAATTGCAATTACCTTTTTTCTAATTAAAGGCAATTCGGCACCTGAAGAATTTAAAACAGTAAAGGCTGAAATTGGTTCTCTTAAGGCCGAAGTCAGTGTGACTGGTAATGTGAAACCTTTATCAGAAGTAGATTTGGCTTTTGAGCGCGGCGGTAAAGTCGCCACTCTTTCTGCCGCTGTTGGTAATAGGGTTTCGGCTGGCCAATATTTAGCCTCTGTATCAAATGCCGATTTACAAGCTAGTCTTGATCAAGCCAAAGCGAATTTAAAAAAGGCCAAGGCGGCTCTCGGTAATTCCGCCGATCAAAGCGCTTTGAGTTTGTCTCAAGCAAAAATTTCCTTGGTCAACTCTGTTAAAGATTCTTATACCAAAGCTGATGATGCTGTTCGAAATAAAATATTTTCATTATTTAATGATCCAGTAAAATATAATGCCAAGTTGGCCTTTTCAACCGATACTTTTTTGCAGGAAGATATTGAAGAGGGTAAAGATGATGTGGTGGAAATGCTAGAAGCTTGGGATAGAATATTAAGAAAGACAGACATTTCACTTGATATTGAAACAAATTATCAATTAGCGAAAACTAATTTAAATCAAATCAAGGCTTTGCTTGATAAAAGTGCCGAGGCAGTCAATGGTTTAAACACTGATGAATCAGGACAATCACAAACACAGATTGATGCTTGGAAATTAAATGTTTCAACCGCTCGAACCAGTATCAATACCGCGATCGATACTTTGACGAGTTCATACAATCAATACAAAACGGCGGGCTTGTCTGATCAAATCGCTGAAGGCAGTTCTTTGGCTGAAGAGGCAAGTGTGGAATATGCCTTGGCGCAGGTGGCTAGTGCAGAAGCTGAATTAGCTAAAACCATTGTTCGTTCCCCAATTACTGGTGTTATTACTGATATTCCAATCAAGTTGGGTGAAATTGTTCCCGCTAACCAAAAAGCCATTTCCGTTATTTCTTATGGCAGTTATGAAGTGGAAACTTTTGTCCCTGAGGCTGATATAGCGAAAATCAAAATTGGTAATAAAGCTAAAGCAACACTCGATGCTTATGGTGATGATGTCGAGTTTGAAACAATCGTGATTAAAATTGATCCAGCCGCGACCGTGATTGACGGTGTGCCGACTTACAAAGTCACTCTTCAGTTCCCAACAGCCGACGAGAGAATTAGATCGGGGATGACGGCGAACTTGGATATTTTAACGGCGGAAAAAACTGAAGTCTTGATTATTCCCAGTCGAGCGATTATCTCTAAGACAGACGGAAAATATATTTTTGTTCTAGACCAAATCGATCCACAAAAAACGATTGAGAAAAAAATTGTCATTGGTCTTAAAGGTTCAGATGGTATGACAGAAATAGTTTCTGGAGTCGTCGAAGGTGAATTGATTGTGACTAATCCAAAAATTTAATTTAAATTTGCCAATGCCCATTATTGAAGTCAAAAAAATCGGCAAGGTTTATGATAATGAAGGTGTGAAAACCGAGGCGCTGAAAGGTGTATCTTTTTCGATCAATAAGGGCGAATTCGTGGCGATCATGGGTCCTTCTGGTTCGGGAAAATCCACTTTGTTGCAGATGTTGGGTTTGTTAGACGATCACACACACGGGGAGTATTTTTTTGATGGTAAGAATATAGAAAATTATAAACCCGAAGAAATCGCCAAAATCCGCAATCAAAAAATGGGTTTTGTTTTTCAATCTTTTAATTTACTGGCACATTCAACGGTCTTGGAAAACGTGAAATTACCATTGTTGTATTCTGATAAACCAGAGCGCGAGTGGACGGCCTTAGCGACCAAGGCAGTTGAATCAGTTGGTTTGTCTCATCGTCTGGGCCACGAGGCCAGCATGCTTTCCGGTGGGGAAAAGCAGAGAGTGGCGATTGCGCGAGCTTTGGTTTGTACTCCCGACGTGATTTTTGCCGATGAGCCGACGGGAAATCTTGATTCAAAATCAGGTCAAGTGGTGATTGAAATTATTCAAAAATTAAATCGCGACAGCGGTCACACCATTGTTTTAATTACTCACGAAACCTATACCGCTGAGTATGCCGAAAGAATAATTCGTGTCAAAGATGGTGAAATTGAAAGTGATATTAAAGTCCAAAACCGCCGAGTTAACACTGATCAGTTTGTGAAATAAAAAGATGAAACTAATCTACAGCCTAAAAACCGCCACCGCGGGATTACGAACACACAAGAGTCGTTCGGCTTTGACGATTTTGGGAATCGTAATTGGTATCACTTCTATTATTCTAATTGTTTCATTGGGTGAAGGCGCCAAGAATTTAATTTTGGGACAGGTGGAAGGACTGGGTGCGAAAAATGTGATTATTTTACCCGGTAAAGAACCTAGCGGGGCGAGTGATTTGGCTTCACTTTTTGCTGATTCTTTGAAACAAAGAGAGCTCGATGCCTTGAGAAATAAAAACAATATTCCTAATGCGGTGCACGTCATGCCGATTATTTTTGGTTCAGAAAACGCTGTTTATGGTCCGGAAATTTACAAATTTTCTCTTTATGGCGCCGGAGAAGCCATGGAGGAACTTTTTGATTTGACTCCCGAAAAAGGTTTTTTTCTCACCGATGAAGATGTGAAAAGCAAAGCCAATGTCGTCGTCCTCGGCTCCAAGGTTAAAGAAAAATTATTTGGCCAAAGTGAAGCTTTGGGAGAAAAAGTTCGTATTAAAAACACGACATTTAAAGTGATTGGTGTCTTGCCCCAAAAAGGTTCTGGTTCATTTATAAATTTTGATGAAGCGGGAATTATCCCATATAGCACCATGCAACAGTATATTTCTGGAACGAAATATTTTAATCGTGTGGTGGTAGAGGCAGATTCGGAAAATAATATTGAAGCTGTTGCTGGCGATATAAAAAGAACTTTGCGTGATTTACATAATATTACTGATCCGGACAAAGATGATTTCTTTGTTTCTACACCAGCGGAGGCGGCGGAAAAACTTAGTACGATTTTCAATGCTTTGACGATTTTCTTGACGGCGATCGCCGCGATTTCTCTGATTGTCGGCGGAATTGGGATTATGAATATTATGTTGGTCTCGGTGACCGAGCGCACCAAGGAAATTGGTTTGCGTAAAGCCATCGGTGCCACCAATCGTGATATTTTGACGCAATTTCTTTTGGAAGCTGTTGTTTTGACAGGTCTCGGTGGGGTAATTGGAATTATTTTAGGCACAGTTTTTGCTTTTCTGGCCTCTACCCTGATCACTAAATTTGGTGGTCTCGATTGGGAATTCACTTTTCCCCTTGGTGCGGCGATCCTCGGTCTTGTCGTTTCCAGTTTGGTTGGTTTAATTTTCGGTATCTATCCCGCTAGTCAAGCGGCCAAAAAGTCTCCCATGGAAGCCCTGCGGTATGAGTAGGTCTTTGTAATAAGGAATTTATTACTCCGTCATAATATGCTATAATACTATTTGTCGGGGTTTATCAGTTTTAATCAAATAATATTTATGGATTTTAATAATCATAAAGTGTGGAAGATTGTCGGTATCGTTATTGTCTTATTCTTTATTGTCAGTATTTTTGGTGGCGGTGATGAGTGGAAAGGTGGTGATCGTCCGGTCAACACAATCACTTTCAATGGTAAAGGCGAGGTTGTAGTGAAGCCAGATATTGCGACAGTTTCTTTTGGGGTGATTGCCGAGAATCTAGATGTCTCCAAAGCACAAACCGAAGCAACGACCAAGATGAACAATATTATCAACTTACTAAAGACCAAGGGTGTAAACGAGAAAGATATTAAATTAACCAATTACAATATTTATCCTCGTTATGATTATTTGCAGTCGCAAATTTATCCTTATTCTGGCAAGCAGACTTTAGCCGCTTATGTCGTCTCTCAAACTGTTGAAGTTAAAATTAGAGATATTACCAAGGCGGGCGAAATACTTTCTGGTGTTGGAGAGTTTGGTGTGACCGATGTCAGTGGTTTAACTTTTAGTGTTGATAATGAGGAAGAGGTTAAAGATCAAGCCCGAGATTTGGCGATTACTGATGCCAAGACTCAAGCCAAAAGTTTGGCGAAAAGCCTGGGCGTTCGCTTGGTAAAAATTACCAGTTTCTCGGAGGGTGGCAATTATCCTGTCTATTATGAGACGATGAACAAATCGATGGCTATCGGTATGGGTGGGGCAGATGCGGTTGTGCCACAAGTACCAATGGGTGAGAATAAAATTGTTTCAAATGTCTCAGTTACTTATGAAATAAAATAGCCCTTGCTTTATTTGGAATAGTATAGTAATATTAAAAGACCTCGGAGACGGGGTTTTTTAATAAAATAATACAAAGCAAAATATGAGCAGACTTACTGAATATTTAAAAGATACAAAAGGGGAACTCAAGCACGTGACCTGGCCATCAAAAAATCAAGCGATTATTTTTACTGTAGTTGTTGTTGTATTTTCAATTGTTGTCGCTGCGATTTTAGGGGCTTTTGATTTTATTTTTGCAATTGGCTTGAAATGGTTTATCTAACTTTCTAAAATATAAAATATGGCTAAACAAAATATACAAGAGGGGAGAAATTGGTACGCGATCCACACTTATGCTGGTTATGAAAATGCGGTGGCGCGAAATTTAAAACAGAGAATAGAATCCCTTAATATGGGCGATAAGATTTTTGATGTGGTTGTTCCAATTGAAAAGAAAATTAAAGTGAAAGGTGGTAAAAGAGTAGAAGAGGAAGAAAAAATTTACCCCGGTTACGTTTTGGTGGATATGGCGGTGACCGATGATTCTTGGTATGTGGTGCGAAACACTCCACGAGTTACAGGCTTCGTTGGCTCCGGTGTTTATCCTGTGCCATTAAGTAAAGAAGAAGTAGACTTTTTATTTAGCCGAATGAATTCAGCTACCGTTCAACACAATAGCGGTTTGGAAGTTGATGATGCGGTGATCATTACCGACGGTCCATTTAAGGACCTAGAAGGAAAGGTAAGTGAGATTGATAATGAACGAGGTAAAGTAAAGGTCTTGGTTTTGATGTTCGGTCGTGAGACTTCAGTCGAGTTGGATATGTTGCAAATTCGTCGAATTTAAGGTAGTTTATTAGGGTCTGATTGCTTCTAAATCAGGTAAAATAAAACCATGGCAAAGAAAATAACAAAAAAATTAAAATTACAAATTCCCGCTGGTAAAGCTAATCCAGCGCCACCAGTTGGTCCAGCGCTCGGTCAGGCCGGTATCAACATTGGTGATTTCGTTCAGAAATTCAACGCAGCGACAGTGAAAATGATGGGCGATATCGTACCGGTTGAGATTACTGTGTACGAAGATCGAAGTTACGATTTTAAACTTAAAACTCCACCAGCAACAGGTTTGATCCTCAAAGCCGCCGGTGTTGAGGCTGGTTCCGGTAAGCAGGTTGTCAAAAAGGCTGGTTCTATTACTAGGGCGCAAGTGAAAGCTATCGCCGAGAAGAAAATGCCTGATTTGAACGCTAACGATATCAATGCCGCAATGAAAATCATTGAAGGCTCCTGCCGTTCGATGGGAATTGAGGTTAAAGGTTAAAAATTTTTCCAAGATATATTACAAACAAAAAACAACTCTTCCACAAGGGTTGTTTTTTGTTTTGGTTGAAGTAAAATTAGCTAATCATTAATATGAGTGAAAAAAGTAATATAACTATTGATAAATCAATTTTTGGTCAAACCTCGAATTTTAGTAAGAGGTATATTTCTGACTATAAAAAATTATCAGAAGTTGTTGGTCATTGTAGAGGCTTGGGCTTGAGAATTGTTTTAACTCAGGGTACATACGACATGCTTCATATTGGCCATGCTCGTTATTTTGAGGAAGCAAAAAAACACGGTGATATTTTAATTGTTGGCGTCGATAGTGACAAGAAGGTTAGAGCAAGAAAAGGTCCAGAGAGACCTATTGTTCCACAGGAAGAAAGATTAGAAATGGTGGCCCATATGCGATCGGTTGATATTGTGGTGCTTAAAGAGAAGCACTATCCTAAATGGCATTTAATAAAGGCGGTTAGTCCTGATGTGTTAATAACAACAAAAGAGACTTATAATAAAACACAATTAAAATCCCTAAATAAAATATGCGGATCTGTTTTAGTTTTGGATCCACAGGCAACAACCTCAACTAGTGCTAAGATTAGAAAACTACAAATCAGTACCGCCAAAAGTTTAGGTCAAGCTTTAACTCCTAAAATTATGCATATCATAGAAGAAGTTTTGGGCGACACTAGAGAAAAAAGTAATGGCTAAAATACTTGTTGCTTATATTCCAGTTTTGCATGAAGGCTATAGAAAACTTTTTGAATTACATGAGGACGTTTCAGTTATATATATATTGGGTAGAGATCTAATTTCAGAAATAGATTATCTAGAAAAAGAAATCAGAGCCCTTGAGCCAGAGCTGATAAAAAAATCTCTTAATGGGTGGGGCTTAAACTCAGAGTTTATAATTCTTGAGAAGGATAATTTATCGTCAGTTCAGACTTTTTCTGGTGAAATAATTATGCCGGATGACGATGTCTCCCACTATTTAAATGATACATATTTTATTAATAAAAAAGTAAGATTTGAAAGTGTATTTTTAAGGTGGGATAGGAGAAACTCAGTCAGACAGAACAAAATAGCTAACGATCAAACCATTACCAGTGATGAATTCTCAAGAAAAATGATGATTTCTGCCGAAAGCGAGGCGGAAAAAAGTTCTGATTGGTGGAGACACGTTGGAGCGATTATTATTCAAAATGGGGAAGTGATATCTAAAGGACATAATCAACATCTACCAACAGAGCATACCCAATATATTGATGGCGATCCACGAAATGCTTTTCATAAAGGAGAAAATTTGGAATTGTCTACCGCTATTCATATTGAAGCACGTTTGATTGCTGAGGCGGCGGCTGAGGGAACTTCCTTGTCTGGGGCAGAAATGTACGTTACAACTTTTCCTTGCCCACCATGCGCCAAAATGATTGCTTATTCAGGTATTAAGAAATTGTATTATAAAGAAGGTTACGGTGTTTTAGATGGGGAGAATGTTTTAAAAAACAAAGGAGTAGATATTTGTCAGGTAAAATAAGAAAAATAGTATAAAAAATAGGCGGGCACTGGTGTGCCCGCCCGTACCGCGTGTCTCCGAATGCGTGGTTTAAAGACGCCCTTCAACGAGCTTCTTTTCCTCGTCGGTCAGATTTTCCACCGGCGTTCCTTGACGAAGTTTTTCGTACACTGCCATGATCTGCCAGGCCTGAGCGATTTTCTCCGGCGTTTTTGCCAGGGTTTCAGCCACCTCGCCAGTACAGTCTGGTATCACGATGTTTGTGTGCAAATGCTGCACACTACAAGCGTTGAGAGCTGGATCACCGAAACGTGTCACCAGCCCGCCGCCTGAAATGTCGAATTGTTTATGAAGTTCTTGGAGTACATCGAATTGATCCATCCATTCTTCTCGCGACAATTCGCTGTAGTGCAGAACATGTCGTTTTGTCGCCAAGACGAAATGTGCCTTCAGATGCTTCTTTCGAAACTTGAGAGGTACTGACCAGGCGCGCCAACTGTCATTCTCGACCAGTACCTGATTGAGGCTGGTGTCGAAAACACAGAAAGCACATTCTCCATTCTGCAGACGTTTCACCGAATCACAGTAGTACGCGTAATTTCGCTTCGTCAGAAGCGTCTCCATGTCACCGGCCGTTAAACCGGGAATAATGAAAGGAACAGTCACTGCATACCTCCATTCGTTTTCTCTTTCTGGCATCACCAAACAATCAGTCTAATTCCAGACTATCTTTTTGTAATAATCTTGTCAATCTATATTTAGCCTTTTTTGTAATTTTTAGGTTGGCCGAATTTAAACTTCCAAGCCTCATCGCTATTTAATTTTTCTAAATCAGGCTCAATTAAATGAGCGTGAATATGGAGAACTGAATTGCCGTAACTACCATGTTCTGGATTTGAACCAAAGCGAATAGCGATACCTCCTCCTGGTATATTTCTTTTTTTACATTCATCCTGAAAAAATTCAATAAGCTCTTTTCCGGCCTCAGGATTCATTTCTGTAATATGCTCAATATGAGTTCTATATATAGCTAAAAGTTGATGTTTGATTTTTTCATAGGGCCACTGGTTTTCGGTTAAAACCCAAAACTTTCCTTCATTTAAGATAGGATTTTTATGATATTTTTCTAGATTTTCACGACAAAACGGGCAATGTCCTTCTTTATCTATTTTACTATACACAACTTTTTGGTCTTCTTTACGCAAGTTTGCTTGAATAATAAATTTATTTTTAGGATTTTCTTTCATAGACTTTAAAAGTGTAATTATACTCGTTTTTATCATCTTGGCTATGTTTTTCTTCGCTGACGAGTTTCCAATCCTCTCTATTAAAAGTCGGAAAGAAAGTATCGCCCGGACCAGAGTAATCTACTTCAGTAAGGTATATTCTATCGGCAAGTGGTATGGCGATTTTATATACACTCGCTCCGCCAATAATAAAAACCTCCGTATCTTTGTGAGTTTCAATAAAATTTGCTAAATCAGTAACCACCTCCACTCCATTAGTTGAAGATAAGCTTGTGCTTAGGACATAATTTTTTCGGTTTGGTAGGGGTTTACCTAAACGATTTACTATTGATTGGAAAGTATTTTTTCCCATCAAAACAGATTTATTAGTTGTCGTCTTTGAAAAGTACTTTAAGTCCGCCGAGAGTTTCCACGGTAAATTATTATTTAATCCAATTACATTATTTTTCCCTACCGCTGCGATGATTGAAATCATTTTAGATCGAGACCGGTATGGCTTTGATACCGGGGTGAGGATTATAGTCTGTTAATTCAAAATCTTCGTGTCTAAACTCGAATAGGTCTTTTTTATTTGGATTTACTTTTATAGTTGGAAAAGGCCTTGGTTCTCTTTTTAACATTGTCTCTACCGCTTCTACTTGATTCACGTAAATATGAGCATCAGAAATTGTGTGAATATATTCATGGGGGATAGTACCAGTTGCCTGAGCAATAGCCATAGTGAGGGCAGCATATTGAATCATATTTGAAGGGATACCGATTGGAACATCTCCAGATCGCTGAAACATATGTAGAGTTAGTCTGTTGTCCAAAATTCGTAAATGAATCCATCCATGACATGGAGCGACAACAACTTTTTGTTGTTTACCCTTACCTCTTATGGTGTATTGCGGAATCCAAGGTGTTATAAAATGAGTTCGTAAATGCGGGAACTCTTCAATCTGTTCAATAATATTTTTAAACTGATTGTATGTTTGTCCATCAACCATTGGAAAATCGTGAAAGGCGGCACCATAAGAACCTGGTCCGAGATCTCCAGTTTCCAAACCTCTCTTTTTACATTTCTCTTCAGTTCCCCAGGCTGACCACCACGAACAACCAAATTCCCCCAATTGTTTTAAAGTTCGCGCTCCGTTAATGAAGGCGAAAATTTCACCAATAGCCTGTCTCCAAATAGTCACTTTTAAATTTTCTGACTCTTTAGGGGCCATATTTCGTTCGGTAATCATTGGAAAGCCATTTTCTAATTTAAAATGCATTGAACCAGGCCCCATCAGCGTAATGGCATCTGTATCTAACTGGGTATTTGTTCTAACCCCCTCATTTAAGATTTTTTGTAATAAATCTCGATATTGGGTATCTGGTGTTCGTTCATTAAACGGTTTCATAATAGGGAAATTATATCATTATAAAATCAATAGTGCATATCTTTACTTTTGATGATATTCTAATCATATTATGAAAGACAAACAAATTGAAAAATTAATAAAGGGTGAGGAGACGAGGCAGAAGGGGGTGGTGAATTTAATCCCGTCAGAAAATTATGTGTCCAAAGATGTGCTGACCGCTTTGGGCAGTATTTTTGATAATAAATATGCCGAAGGCTATCCCCATAAAAGATATTATGGTGGGCAGGCTTATACCGACAAATTAGAAATTCTCTGTCAGGAGCGAGCCCTAAAACTTTTTGGTTTGAAAAAAGATGATTGGAGTGTGAATGTTCAACCGTTATCTGGCGCACCTGCAAACCTGGCTGTGTATTTAGCGTTGGCGCCACTTGGGTCTAAAATTATGGGTATGACCTTGACCGCTGGTGGGCATTTATCTCACGGACAAAAAGTTTCCTTAACAGGGAAAGCTTGGCAACAAGTTCCATATGGTGTGGATTCAAAAACAGAGACGCTTGATTATACTGCTCTGAAAGAATTGGCAATAAAGGAAAAACCAACCATTATTGTTGCTGGTTTTACAGCTTATCCACGCGAGATTGATTTTAAAAAGTTTAAAGAGATTGCGGATGCCTGCGGGGCATTACTGATGGTAGACATGTCTCACTTCGCCGGCTTGGTGGCGGGTGGGGTTTATAACTCTCCGTTTAAATATGCCGATGTGGTGACGACGACGACTCACAAAACTTTGCGCGGACCACGTGGGGCAATTATTTTCTCGCAGAAAAATAGAAAAATAAAAAATTCGAAAGGGGAGGAGATTAGCATTTCAACTTTGATTGATAAAGCAATTTTCCCAGGATTACAGGGTGGTCCGCATATGGGACAAATCGCTGGTATCGCCGTGGCCCTAAAAGAAGATGCGACACCCGCCTTTAAAAAATATGCTAAGCAAGTAAAAAAGAATGCTCAAGTTTTAGCGAGCGAATTACAAAAATTAGGTTGGCGAGTTGTCTCTGGTGGCACGGACTCTCATCTTTTGTTGGTAGATACCTGGATGAATGGAAAAGGTTTACCGGGTCAAGAAGCAGAAATCAAATTAGAAAAAGCGGGAATTATTTGTAATAAAAATACGATTCCTGGTGAGACTCGTAGTCCTTTTGATCCGTCAGGAATTCGTCTTGGTTCGCCAGCAGAAACGACTAGGGGGGCGAAGGAAAAAGATATGATCAAATTAGCTCGAAAGATTGATGACGTTTTGCGAAAATAAATGAAGATAAAAATTAAGAAATTAAACGAGGATGCGGTTTTGCCGAAATATGCCCATTTTGATGATGCTGGTTTCGATTTGTTTGCGATTGAAGATACCGTGATTCAGAGTGGGCAAAGAATTACGGTCAACACAGGAATTGCGATGGAGATTCCCACTGGTTATGTTGGATTAGTTTGGGACAAGAGTGGCCTGTCAGTAAAAGAGGGAATCAAAACTATTGCTGGTGTGGTTGATTCGACTTACCGCGGCGAAATTATGGTGGCTATTGTAAATTTAAGTGAAAAAAATTATAAATTTGAAAAAGGGCATAAGGTTGCTCAAATGCTAATTCAAAGAAAAGAGACTGCAGAATTTGAAGAAGTAGAGGAATTAACTGAAACCAAAAGGGGATCAGGTGCTCTTGGTAGTACGGGGAAATAAGAAAACCCCGCCGTTCACCGAACGGCGGGGTCGTTTTCATTTCGTTCCTTACTCTCCAAACACGAGTTCTTTCAAAAGCTCGGCCACCGGCACAATCTTCTGAACTCGGTAGGCATTGCTGCCGACTGTATACAGTGGCGGTTCGTTTGGCGCAAACCCCGCCGCTGCTCGTAGACCGTCACAGATGCAGAGGTACTTGTCGTTCTCCTGGTTGTTCGGATGAGCCCGGCATTTTGTGTACCGACCGTTCTCATCTTTCTCCAACACATAACCCATTCGACATTTCGGCACTCGCTTTTGTTGATACATTGGCGAAGTCGTTAGGATCCGAAAGGGGAAACCGCAGGGTGAACTGTTCACCACCGCAATATCTCTCTCGTCTGCCAAGACGACTTGTTGTTTAAATTCGTCCGTTGCCCCGCTTTCTTCGGTGGCCAAAAAACGAGTACCAAGTTGCACACCACTTGCACCCAAATTCAGAAACTTCCAGATATCTTCGTGGGTGTAAATTCCTCCCGCGGCGATTACTGGAATATCTCCATGTTGATGGGCGATGGCCAGAATTTCCGGCAAGATATTCTCCAACTGGAATTCCGGTTTCCCAATATCTTCTAGTCGGAAACCGAGATGTCCACCGGCCATTGGGCCCTCTACCACAATAGCATCTGGGAGATTGTTTTTCCCCCAGAAGTGCAAAATGATCTTAAGGGCTCGGGCCGAAGAGACGATTGGTATCAAGGCTGTATCGCCACGGTTTTCAATTCGTCGAGGCAATCCAGCTCCCAAAAGCAAGGCTGAAACCTTGGCGTCCAAAGCTGCTTGAATTGTCTCGTCATAACTTTCCGGCAAACGGCACATGACATTGAGCCCGACCTGCAGACTGCCGGCCATTGCCGTCTCGATCTCTTGGCGCACCGCTTCATATGTGGTGTATCTCCGCCCATGCTTCAAGCTGTAAATATCCTTCAACCCAGCGCTGGACAAAACACCACCGCAACCAAACTCCGAGATCCTTCTCGTTAGTCTTGGTATAGAAATTGCCGCCCCCATACCACCATTATTCAGGCAGTATGTGAGTTCCCAACCACGAATTCTCAGTCCCGGAATCGTACTCATTTTTGTATCTCCATTCTTCTACGTTAAAGAGCCATTTTTCTATTTAAATACTATCACAGTTTGAGTTTTTATTCTTTTTTCTGGTGATTTATGCTACTCTTTGTTCATTATGAAAAAGAGTGAATCTTTTGACGTTTGCATCATCGGTGGTGGCCCCGCCGGCTTGATGGCCGCAGGGGTAGCCGCGCAAAATGGCGCCAAAGTTGTCTTACTGGAAAAGAATGAAATTTTAGGAAAAAAACTTTTGATTTCCGGTGGCGGAAGATGTAATTTGACCAATGCAAATCCTGATTTTCGTGATTTTGTCGGTAAATATGGTAAAAAGGGTAATTTTCTTTTCACTCCTTTCTCTAAATTTAGCACCCAAGACACAATTAAATTTTTTAATGATTTAGGTTTGGAGACTAAAATTGAGCCAGGTTTTCGAGTTTTTCCCATGAGTGATAAAAGTGAGGATGTTTTGAATATTCTTGTTTCACTCGCTGAAAAAAATAAAGTGGAGTTTAAAATTGGAGCGGAAGTAAAAAAGATCAAAGCTAATAAAAAAACCAAAGAAATTTCAGCCGTGGTTTTGGTTTCTGGCGAAGAAATAATTGCCAAGTCTTTTATTTTGGCAACTGGTGGGAAAAGTCATCCAGAAACAGGTTCGACGGGCGATGGTTTTACTTGGTTAGAAGACTTGGGCCATACCGTTATAGATTCCAATCCTGCTTTAGTCCCGATTAAAATTAAGGAAAATTGGATTGCCGGTTTAGCGGGGATTGCGGTGGATAAAGCGGGAATATCAGTTTGGATCAATGAGCAAAATAAATGGCAAAAAGTGATGAATAAAAAGGGGCGATTTTTGTTTAGTCATATTGGCCTGACTGGTCCGACAGTTTTGAATATGAGTAAGGATATTGGTGACTTGTTGGAATATAGTGAAGTAAAAGTTGCCATTGATTTTTATCCCGGTGTCGGTCTGGACCAAATGCATGAAATGGTTTTAAAAACTTTTGAAAGTAATTTGAATAAGAAAATAAAAAATTTAGATTTTCCAGAAATCCCCACCAAGGTTTATGAAATTATGCTTCGACAATTGGAGATTGATGGTGACTGGCCGATTAATGATATTCCGCGCCCAGCTCGCCTAGCCTTGGTAGAAAAATTTAAAAGATTTGAGATGACGGTCGCCAGTTTGCTCGGTGTCGATAAAGCGGTGGTGACCAGTGGGGGAGTTGATTTGACTGAGGTTGATTTTAAAACTATGCAATCTAAACTCTACTCTAATTTATATCTCGTTGGGGATATTCTCGACTTCGATCGTCCCTCCGGTGGTTTCTCGCTTCAGTTGTGTTGGACGACGGGGTATGTGGCTGGGCAGAGTGTTTCCGTGTTAAAATAGAATGATGATCCAAGATCAAATTAGAAATCTCATCAAACAAGCTTTTTATGGCCAGCAGTTGCCGAATTTTACCGTTGAGCATCCGGACGAACTTTCCCATGGAGACTATGCGACTAATATTGCTTTAATTTTATCAAAACAGCTTAAAAAAAGTCCGATTGAGATTGCGCAGAATCTGGTTGAAAATTTAAATAAAATAAAAGGAAAAGAAATAACCAAAATCGAAATCGCTGGGCCAGGTTTTATTAATTTCTATCTCTCCCCAGAATTTTTTGAAAATCAGACCAAAGAAATTTTAAAACAAGGAAAAAAGTTTGGACAGAATAAGATTTTAAAAGGTCAAAAAACTATTATCGAATATACTGATCCGAATCCATTCAAGGAATTTCATATTGGGCACTTAATGAGTAATGCTATCGGTGAGTCTGTTTCGAGATTGATCGAAAGTTTTGGTTCCAAAGTTATTCGAGTGTCTTATGGTGGAGATGTGGGTCTTCATGTCGCCAAATCTCTTTATGTGGTTTTGAAGCAAGAAGTAAGGGTTGATAATATTAAAAAATTGAGTTCGAGTGAGCAATTATCTTTTTGGGCTCAGGCTTATGTGGATGGTTCTACCGCTTACGATACTGATCCAAATGCCAAGATTGAGATTGATAATTTAAATAAAATAATTTTTGATAAAAGTGATAAAAAGATTAATCGTCTGTATGATTGGGGGCGAAAAATAAGCATCGACCACTTTCAAAAAGTTTTTAAACGTCTGGATACACATTTTAAGTATAATTTTTGGGAAAGTGGGGTCGTGGCTAGTGCTTTAAAAATTGTTGATGAAGGATTAGCAAAAAATATATTAGAAAAAAGTGAAGGAGCGATAGTTTTTAAAGGAGAAAGATATGGCCTACACACTCGTGTTTTTGTAAATTCTAAAGGTGTACCGACCTATGAAGCCAAAGATCTTGGTTTAAGTGTTGTGAAATTAAAAAGGTATAGATTTGATTCTTCAATTATTATTACTGGCAATGAGCAAAATGATTACTTTAAGGTTTTGCTGTGTGTGATGGGGATACTTCGACCGACAGTGAAAGATAAAACCAAACATATTGGGCATGGAATGTTGCGTTTTGCTTCTGGTAAGATGTCCTCGCGTAAAGGTAATGTTATAACTGGTATATCTCTTTTAGATCAAGTGAAGGTTTTGGTTTTAGAAAAAATGCAAGAACGGAATTTTGAAATGAAAGAGAAAGAAAAGATTGCTGAGGAGGTGGCGATTGGGGCAGTAAAATATTCTATTTTAAAACAAGTGGCTGGAAACGATATTGTCTTTGATTTTGACACATCAATTTCATTTGAGGGTGACTCTGGTCCTTATTTGCAATATTCTTGTGTGAGGGCCAAAGCAATTTTGGAAAAGGCGAGAAAAGAAAGAGTAAAATTGAATTGGAAAAAAGCTGGAACAGAAATTACAAATTTAGAAAAAATGATTTACAGATTTCCAGAGATAGTGGAAAGAGCGGGGAAGGAATACGCCCCACATTATTTGGCTTTGTATTTAATCGAATTGGCCGGGGAATTTAACGCTTTTTATGCGCAGGGTAAAATTGTTGATAAAGCCGACCCTAATTCACCTTACAAAGTCGCCCTCACTTCAGCTTTTGTCACCATCATGCAAAACGGCTTAAAACTTTTGGGAATTAAAATCCCCGATCGGATGTAGTTGACTTTTGCTTTATTGGTGCTACCATAATAAAAGACGTACCTAGTCGGCTATTGTGGCAGATTGGGTATTTGGAGGAGGACAAGCAATGACAGTTGATCGTAACATCCAAGGAACTCAAGCGCGCGGTCACGGAACGCGTCGTGGAGGGAGACGGTTGGAGCAGGCATTTGTGGGTCTGCGTTGCATTGTCAGCACGGGGATCACGCAGCGCCGGCTTCATCCACCCGGTCAGTCGTCGGAAGGATCGACCTTGGTCGCTCGGTTTGGCGGCAACGTCCACACGTTCATTCACTATTAAGGAGACGGAAAAACACGCAGCCTTTCTTGCTGAGGTCTGTCGTGGGAGCCGGGCTACGTTGCGCAACGTAGGCCCGGCATCTTTTTGCTCATTTTTCCTTAACCTGCTACAATAAAACGATTAATGTATTGATAATTATGGAAACATCTGATTTAAATAACAAAAGCGCCAGAGCGCAAAAGGAAGAGGAGATTTTGAAATTTTGGCAAGAGAAGGAAATTTTTAAAAAATCTCTAGCTAAGGAATCACCAAAAGGCGAATATGTTTTTTACGATGGCCCACCGTTTGCGACTGGTACACCACACTATGGGCACATTTTAGCCGGGACCATGAAGGATATGATTGGGCGCTATAAAACCATGTGTGGTTTTCACGTACCAAGACGTTGGGGTTGGGATTGCCATGGCTTACCAGTCGAAAATATTGTGGAGAAGGAATTAAATTTAAAAAGCAAAAAAGATATTGAGGAATATGGTGTTGAAAAATTCAATACTAAAGCTAGGGAAAGTGTGATGACCTACGTGGATGACTGGAAAAAAATTGTACCAAGGATGGGACGATTTGTGGATATGGAGAATGACTATAAAACGATGGACGCCTCATTTACTGAAAGCGTTTGGTGGATTTTTAATCGTCTTAATCAAAAAGGGTTAGTGTACGAAGGTTTTAAATCAATGCATCTTTGTCCACGTTGTGAAACGACACTTTCTAATTTTGAGGTTAATCAGGGTTATAAAGACATTACTGATATTTCCGTCACAGTCAAATTTGCTCTGAAGGTGGAAACTGGCACATATTTTCTCGCTTGGACAACAACACCTTGGACCCTACCAGGGAATGTGGCCTTGGCAATTAATCCTGAAATTGACTATGTGAAGATTAAAGTAATGTCATCACCAGAAAAATATATTTTAGCGAAATCTCGATTGTCGGTCATTAAAGAAGACTATGCTATTATCGAGGAATTTAAGGGTGATAAAATTATCGGCCAAGAATATAAACCAGTTTTTGATTACTATAATAATAGTAAAACTAAAAATATCGAGAATGGTTTTAAAGTTTATAGTGCTAGTTTTGTGACAACTGAAGACGGAACGGGGATTGTGCATATTGCTCCGGCTTTTGGAGAAGATGATATGAATTTAGGTAAGGAGAAAAATTTACCTTTTATACAACACGTTGGAACTAATGGAAAATTTAAAGCGGAAGTAAGGGATTTTGCTGATCAGGATGTTAAACCAAAAGAAGATCATCAGAAAGCTGATGTTGAAATAATCAAATATTTGGCCGGGAAGGGAACACTTTTTGCTAAAGAAAAATTAATTCACTCCTATCCACACTGCTGGCGTTGCGATACTCCACTTTTGAATTATGCTTCCTCATCGTGGTTTGTGGAGGTAACCAAGTTTCGCGATAAATTAGTGGCTGCGAATCAAAAAATTAATTGGGTGCCCAGCGATATTAAAGACGGTAGATTTGGTAAATGGTTAGAGGGGGCACGTGATTGGGCTGTATCCCGTTCACGTTATTGGGGTGCGCCATTGCCAGTTTGGCGTTGTGATAAATGTGGCCAGAAGGAATTTATTGGTTCGGTTGAAGATCTCAAGAAGAAAACTGGTGGTAAAAATAATTTTTACATCGTCCGTCATGGTGAAGCTGATAATAATATTTTAGGTGTAATAAGTTCCGATCCAAAGCGACCACATCATTTAACTGAATTAGGAAAAAAACAAGTAGCCGAAACGGCGGAAAAACTAAAAAATAAACAAATTGATTTAATTTACGTCTCACCTTTTGTCCGTACTCAGGAAACAGCTAAAATTATTGCAGAAGTGTTACAGTTCGATAACAGCAAAATTATTACTGATGATCGACTACACGAAGTTTACGGCGGGGAATTAGACGGTAAAAGTGACGCTGAATATCAGAGATTTTTCGAATCTCGAATGGAGAAATTTAACAAAACCCCGACGGGTGGTGAAAATTATACTCAGATTAAAAATCGGATGACCGAGTTTGTTTACGATATAAATTCAAAAAACGAAGGCAAAAATATTTTAATTGTCGGTCATAACACGCCAATCTGGTTGATGTTTGCCGGTGTTCTTGGTTTGGAGCCAGAAGCGGCGATTGAGTTAAGGCGCGAAGCACATGACTTTATTAAAAATTCCGAGGTTAAAGAATTAAATTTTGCTCCCATTCCTCATAATCGTAATTATGAATTAGATTTACATCGCCCTTATATTGATGAAGTGATGTTTACTTGTAGTTGTGAACAGAAAGGGCAAATGAAACGTGTACCCGAGGTGTTTGATTGTTGGTTTGAGTCTGGGGCGATGCCCTTCGCTGAAAGCCATTATCCATTTGAGAACTTAGACAAGTTTAATCCGGACCCAGGTTTGTTTAGAAAGAGTGTTGGTTTCCCAGCGGAATTTATCGCCGAAGGATTAGACCAAACTCGAGGCTGGTTTTATTCAATGCTTGTTTTGTCCACCGGTTTATTTAACACTTCTTCATATAAAAACGTCGTCGTAAACGGAATTGTTTTAGCAGAAGATGGTCAAAAGATGGCTAAACGTTTAAAAAACTACCCTGATCCGATGGGAATCGCAAATAAATATGGGGCTGACGTTTTAAGATATTATCTGTTGTCATCACCCGTTGTGAAGGCCGAGGATCTACGTTTTTCTGAGAAAGGTGTGGATGAAGTAATGAAAAAGATTTTGATGCGCCTGGATAATGTTTATTCTTTTTATGAAATGTATAGTCAAAACACCTCCGCTCCAGTGAAAAATTTTGTCCCAACCTCGGAAAATATTTTAGATAATTGGTTGTTAGTTAGACTAAACAAATTAATAACTGAGACCACGACCGCTTTTGAAAGATATGAATTAGATAAGGCCACTAGACCTGTTGCCGAGTTTGTTGACGATCTATCAACTTGGTATTTACGTCGATCACGGGATCGATTTAAGGCAGATGATATAAAAGATAAAACCTCAGCGATCGAAACAACTCGTTTTGTATTAGAACAATTAGCTAAATTAATTGCGCCGACTATGCCTTTTTATGCTGACGAGCTATATCAAAAAGTGAAGGCTTGTGACGGAGAGGAAAGTGTTCATTTGGCTGACTGGCCAGAAGTTTCTAAATTAGATAAAAGCTTTGACAATTTATTAGTCGAGATGCAGGAAGTGAGAGATATTGTTTCGGTCACGCTGGAAGTCCGTTCGCGGTCCAATATCAAAGTTCGTCAACCTTTAGCGAAATTAAAGGTTAAAAGCGATAAAATTAAAACAGATTTTGCTGATCAATATTTAAGACTAATTAAAGATGAGGTTAATGTTAAAGAAGTGGTTTTTGACAATACTTTAACTGAGTCGGTAGTATTAGACACTGTTTTAAATGACGAACTTAAAGAAGAAGGAAAATTTAGAGAATTATTACGCGCCGTGCAAGAATTGCGTAAGACTGAAAAACTAAATCCCGGGGATCAAGCCAAGCTCCTTGTTCAAACAGATGATTTCGGCCAGAAATTAATTCAAAAGTTTAGTGAAGAAATAAAAAAGATTGCGAATTTAAAATCAGTTTCTTTTGGCCCGGTGGATGGGGAGCCAATCGTGATTGAAAATCTGGAGTTTAAATTAAAGATTGTCAGATAAATCTATTTCATGTCTCATGCCATATATAATGTTGAAGGACTTGTTTTAAAAAGCTTTAATTTTGGTGAAGCAAATAAATATTATTTTATTTTTACACGGGAATTTGGTTTGATTAAAGCTAGTGCTCAATCTGTGCGCCATCTGCAATCAAAATTACGTTATGGTCTAAGTGATTTTTCTCTGGCCAGTATTTCTTTAGTTCGTGGTCGTGAAGTTTGGCGATTAACGGGGGCTGAATCAATACCCAATCAAAAACATATTTCCGTTAAAGCCAATGATAAATTTTTATTAGTGTCAAGAATTTTTACTCTATTAATTCGTTTATTACAGGGCGAAGAAAAAAATGAATTGTTATTTGATAACCTGCGGTTCGGTTTGGATTTTTTAAGAAATGAAAATTTAGATAAAAAAAATCTAGAAAACTTTGAGTGTATTTTAGCTTTACGGATATTATCTACCTTGGGCTATATTGGTAAACTAGGGGACTTTGACCAGTTCACCAAATCACCATATTTTACAATGGAAATATTGTCTGCTATGTCCCAGCTTAAAACTCAGGCAATTTTGGAAATAAACAAATCACTAAAAGAAACCCATCTTTAGACTTCTCGTTTTAGCCAAAAAGTGTTACAATTTAAGCACATTCATTTATGTACGAAGATCCTAAAAGTAAAATTAGCCAGTTAGAAAAAGTGCTAGATGCACGAGAAGATTTGGTGTCTAAAAAAATTAAGCGCCATGAGCTGCATGACCATGAAAATAAGGTGAACCAAGCGTGGGACGATAGTGAATTCGGTGATTCGGTCGTGGGCCTGGAAGTTAATTCGCCGCAGAATTTTACTGGTGGCAGCTTAGCATCCTTAGCGTCTGAAAACGAAAAAAGGGGAATGTCTGTTTCGATCAAAATATTACTCGGCTCAATAATTTTTTTCATTATTGCTTTAGCTGTAGTCGCTTTTGAATTTTTAGGCGGCGGAAATATAGTGTCAGGCGACAACATTGAAATCAGTGTTCGGGCACCAGTTTCAATTGCTGGTGGTGAGCTGCTGCCGTTTGAAATTGAAATTAAAAATAATAACAATGTTAAATTATTAGGAGCGGATTTAGGAATTACTTTTCCTATTGGAGCAAGGCAAGTTAATGATACCTCTGTGTCAGCTAAGCGGGTCCAGGAATATTTAGGGGACATTCCTTCAGGTGGAAGTGTTAAAAAAAATCTTGACGTTGTTTTATTCGGTTCAGAAAATGAAACAAAAGAGATAAATATTGCTTTAGAATATAAAGTGCCTGGGTCTAACTCTCTATTTAATAAAAACAAACAAGTGACTGTTTTATTAAGCTCTTCCCCCGTTAGTATTGTTATCAATAATCCTAAAGAAGTAAATACTAACCAGTCGGTTGACTTTACCATCGAGGTCACTTCTAATTCTCCAACAGTTCTAAAAAATCTACTATTGACTACCGACTATCCTTTTGGCTTCAATTTTGTAAAATCTGAACCAAATTTCTATTCTAAAAATAATGTCTGGTTGATTGGTGATTTGGAGCCTGGAGCAAAAAGGACGATCCGTATCTTCGGTGCTTTAAGTGGCCAGGAGGGTGAGGAGCGAGGGTTTAATTTTAGCGTCGGCACACAATCTAAAACTAATACTACAATAATTGATGCGCCGTTTAGTTCTGCCTTCTCCGCTATTACAATTAGGCGACCTTTCGTTAGTGCCGACATTTTCTTCAATGGGGAAGATGTTGATGAATATGTTGCGACGGCTGGTGAAAAAATCGAAGTCATTATTCGTTGGCGAAATAATTTGTCATATCAAGTATCAAACGCCTCGATTCTTCTAAAAATAGATGGTAATGCCATAGATAAATCATCCGTTCGGGCGGATAGTGGATTCTATCGATCCTCTGATAACACTATAATTTTTGATAAAACAACTAATTCCGTTTTCAAAAATCTTGGCCCAGGAGCCTCAGGCGAAAGTAAATTTGAGTTTAAGAGTTTTTCACCAAGTTCTATAACTGGTTCTGGCTTAAGTAACCCAACTGTTGTTTTAACTATTTTAGTTAAGGGTGAAAAAACTGATTACGGTGCTAATCCCGAAAATGTACTTTTTACCGAGGAGAGAAAAATAAAATTAACCTCTGCTGCTCAACTTTTTGCAAAAGCTCTATATTATATTGGTCCTTTTAAAAATACCGGACCTATTCCCCCAAAGGCGGAAACAGAAAGTACTTATACTATCATCTGGACGGTAACTAACCCATTAAACAATCTATCGGCCGTTCGAGCTTCGGCAGTTTTGCCACAGTATGTCCGCTGGCTCGATAAGGTCAGTCCCAGTCAAGAAAAAGTAAGTTATAATGAAGACACAAGAGAAGTTTCTTGGTCTCTGGGTAATGTCTTGGCCGGAGCTGGGCGTATTTCGCCAGCTCGAGAGGTATCTTTTCAAATCTCATTTTTTCCAAGTGTTAGTCAAATTGGTGCCGTACCAAACTTAATCGGTGAGTCGACTTTGACAGGGCGTGATCCTTTTACCAACAAAACTTTTACAAGTATTCTTTCAACCTTGAATACAAGATTAAACAGTGATCCGTATTTTAAGGTCGGTTTAGAGGAAGTCACTCAATAGTTGTGAAAAATAAACTAATCTATATACTATAATTTATGGCTGAAACAACAAAAACTAAAGATTCCGACCTGATGGAAAAAATAGTGTCTTTATGCAAAAGACGGGGTTTTGTCTTTCAAGGGTCTGAAATTTATGGAGGTATGGCTGGACTTTATGATTTTGGTCCTTATGGAGTAGAACTTCTAAATAACCTAAAGAAAGAATGGTGGAAAGCTCATGTTTATCTTCGGGATGATTATGTTGGTATTGATTCGGCGATGTTTAAAAATCCTAAAGTCTGGGAAGCCTCTGGGCATACCAGCGGATTTTCTGACCCGCTCTCAGAGTGTCGTAAATGTAATACTCGAATTCGTGTAGACAAAGAGCTCAAGAGCATTGGTATAGCTGCGGATGAAAAAATGCCAGAAGAGCTTCTTCAAAAAATTTTTGAGGAAAACAAGAATAAAATTTCGTGTCCAAAATGTGGCTCCCATGATTTTACTCCAGCTCGATCTTTTAATTTACTCGTTAAATCAAATTTAGGTGATTTTACTGGCGAGGGTAAAAATCCTGTTTACTTACCCGGAGAAGCTTGTCAGGGTATCTATTTAAATTTTAAAAATGTTTTGAATTCAACCCGAATGAAGATACCGTTTGGAATTGCTCAAATCGGTAAAGCTTTTAGGAACGAAATTTCCCCTCGGAACTTTTTGTTTCGAGTGCGCGAGATGGAGCAAGCGGATACTCAGTATTTTGTTAGGCCAAATGAAAATAAGGAAGAGTATGAAAAAATTAAAAAGAGTAGACTGCAATGGTATATTGATTTGGGTATAAAGCCTGAAAACCTGAAGTTTGTACAGCATGATAATCTAGTTTTCTACGCTAAAGATGCTTGGGATATTGAATACAACTTTCCGACTGGATTTGATGAGCTTGAGGGTATTCATGATCGATCTGATTACGATTTGACCCAGCATATGAAGCACTCTGGCACAGACCTAAATTATACAGATCCATATACAGCTGAAAAATATATTCCTTGGATTTTGGAAACATCTGTGGGGTTAGGGCGAATGTTTCTAGCTTTTGTCTCGGATGCTTATTTTGAAGATGAGATTGACGGTGAAACTCGAATTGTTTTAAGACTTTCACCGAAGTTAGCACCAGTAAAGATTGCTATTTTTCCATTACTTAAAAATAAGTCAGAATTGGTAGAAAAAGCTAGGAGTATTTACAGGGCATTAAAAAATGAATTCGGAGCAGTAGAGTTTGACGATAATGGTAACGTCGGTAAAAGATATCGTCGACAAGATGAAATCGGTACACCATTTTGCGTCACGGTAGATTTCGATACAATTGAAAAAGATGACACCGTTACTGTCCGTGACCGCGATACGGGGAAGCAAGAGAGGGTCGCTATAAATGAATTACCAGTCTATTTAAAAAGCAAACTAAGTTAGTTTATGAACTACAAAAAGACAATTCTTGCAAATGGCCTGAGGGTCGTTACTGTCCCCATGAAAGATAATCCTACCGTGACGGTTTTTGTCTTAGTGGAGGCCGGTTCTAAATATGAAACAAAAGATAAAAATGGCATCTCTCATTTTTTGGAACATATGTGTTTCAAAGGCACAGAAAAAAGACCAAACAATTTTGATATCAGCACAGAGCTGGATACGATCGGGGCAGTTTATAATGCTTTTACTTCACAAGAATACACTGGTTACTACGCCAAAGCTGAACATCGTCAACTGCCAAAACTTTTAGATATTGTTTCGGACATGTATCTTAACCCGATTTTTAACGAGTTAGAAATCGAAAAAGAAAAAGGGGTGATTATTGAGGAAATAAATATGCGAGAAGACTTGCCTCAGTATAAAGTCCAAAATTTGATAAACGAATTGGTCTATGGCGATCAACCGGCTGGTTGGGATATAACTGGACCAAAAGAGAATATTAAAAAAATGACCAGGGCTAATTTTATAGAATATCGAAACAAGTTTTACGTTTCGAGCGCCACTACAGTTATTGTTTCCGGTAATTTTGAGGAAGAAAAAGTCCTAATTGATGTTGAATCTATTTTTTCCACAATGCCTAGATTGGAGAAGGGAATAAAAGAAAAGGTTCAAGAAAAACAAACCGAGCCGGCGATAGCTTTGTTCAAAAAAGATACCGATCAAGCCCACTTGGTTTTGGGTGTGCGAACTTTCGACACTTACGATGACAGAAATAAGGTTATGGATGTTTTGGTTGGAGTGCTCGACGCCGGGATGAGTTCAAGATTATTTAAGAAATTGCGAGATGAAATGGGGGTTTGCTATTATGTGAATGCTTCCCAAGATGCCCTGACTGATCATGGATTTTTCTCTGTTAGTGCTGGGGTAAATAATGAGCTGGTTGCTGAGGTGGTTTCCGTTATTTTAGCTGAACTGAACAAACTTAAAGCCGAGTTAATTTCAGATACTGAATTAAAAAAGGTGAAACAAAATCTAGCTGGTACTATGTATCTAGGTTTGGAATCCTCAAATTCTCTGGCAAAATTCTATGGTTTTCAAGAGATTATGAATGAAAAGATTAAAACCCCGGAGGAGATAAAGAAGGAAATTGAATCGGTTACTGCCGAGCAGATTAAAGAGCTAGCCAATGAAATTTTTGTAAATTCAAACCTAAATTTAGCAATTGTTGGTAAGTTTGAGGACAAAAAACTATTTGCTGACATCTTAAAATTCTAGTTTTCCTTGATTTTATTTTTGTGCTACAATTACTTTTATGGAAAAACCAGACAAAAATTTCAATATTACCATCAGTTCCGTCACGATTATCAAAGCGATCGTTATTCTCGTCTTAGCCTATGTGCTTTATCAAATGATGGATTTAGTTTTAGTTGTGTTGACGGCGGTAGTTATTGCTTCAGCCGTCGAGCCTATCACTAAATGGTCAGCTAAATATAAAATTAAAAGAATATTTTCTGTTTTAGCTACTTATATCGTAATCGTTTTGTTGTTTGCTGGTTTATTATATTTCTTTATTCCACCAGTCTTAGATGAAGCTGCTAGTTTACTAAGTGACGCTCCAAAATATTTGGACTCACTAACCTTGTGGAACCCATTAAACGATGCAAAAATTTCTGATACCAGCAAAGTTGCTACCGGCTTATCCCAAGGTATTACTGGCAGTAAGGGAATTTTTGATGGCTTATCAGACGGCACACTTCAACCATCAGCCTTGAGTGATTTGATCAATCAATTTCAATCGTTGGCCGTTAATACTTCCGATGGCTTAATCAAGGTGGCCAGTGGAATTTTTGGTGGCGCTTTATCTTTTGTTTTGATGATTGTCCTCTCCTTTTATTTGGCCGTTCAGGAAAGTGGAGTTGAAAAGTTTTTGAAAATTATTACTCCGATAAAAAATGAAGCTTATATCGTTGATTTATGGAAGCGTTCCCAGCGCAAGATTGGTTATTGGATGCAGGGGCAATTATTGCTCGGTATTTTGGTGGGTGTTTTGGTCTATCTTGGTTTGATGATTTTGGGTATAAAAAATGCTTTGATTTTGGCAGTTTTAGCCGGAGTTTTGGAAATTATTCCATTATTTGGGCCGATTTTGGCCGCCATCCCGGCTATTTTGTTTGGTTTTCTTGGCGGCGGATTAACGACCGGTTTACTGGTTCTTGGTTTGTTTATTATTATTCAACAATTTGAAAATCACTTAATCTATCCACTTGTTGTTAAAAAAGTGGTCGGTATTTCACCAATCATTGTTATATTGTCATTAATCATTGGTGCCAAATTGGCTGGTTTTCTTGGTATAATTTTGTCTGTTCCAATCACCTCGGCGATTATGGAATTTATTGACGATGTTCAACGAGACAAAACTACCGAGAGCAATAAATTGCATGTCTAAGAATTTTTATATCACGACTACTATTCCATATGTGAACTCCGATCCTCATATCGGTTTTGCTTTTGAACTTGTACAGTCTGATGTTTTTGCAAGATATCAACGTCTATTAGGTAGGGAAGTTTTTTTTAGTACCGGGACTGATGAATATGGCCAAAAGATTTGGGAAGCCAGTCAGAAAGAAGGCAAAAATGTGCAGGATTACGTTGATCATTACGCTCAAATATTCTTAGATCTAAAAAATATATTAAATCTTTCAACCGATAATTTTATTAGGACGACTAGCCGGGAGAACATTTTAGCATCACAAGAATTTTGGCGGCTTTGTGATAAAAAAGGAGATATTTACAAAAAGAAGTATAAGGGTTTATATTGTGTTGGTTGTGAAAAGTTCATCACTGAAAAGGATTTAACCAATAATAGATGTCCTTTACACCCAAATAAAGATCTGGATATCGTTGAAGAGGAGAATTATTTTTTTAAGCTGAGTAATTATAGGAAACAAATATTAGATTATTTATCTGGTGATCGTGTAATATTTCCAGAATGGAGAAGAAAAGAGGCGATTGAAGTGGCCCAAAACATGGAGGATTTTTCTATCTCCCGTAGTAAGAGTAGACTTTCTTGGGGAATTGCTATCCCGGGTGATGACACTCAAGTAATGTATGTTTGGTTTGGGGCTTTAGTAAATTATATTTCTACATTAGGTTGGCCGTCAAATACAGGAAATTTTGAAAAGTTTTGGTCTCAAGGTGAAAATGTCCAAACAGCTGGAAAGGATATGGTGAAATTCCAGTCGGTTATGTGGCAGGGTATGCTAATGTCGGCTGGTTTACCACAAACAGATACGGTTGTTTATCACGGGTTTATTACTGGTGATGGTGGAGTAAAGATGTCCAAATCACTTGGGAATGTGATTAATCCGAGCGAAATTGTTGCCGAATACGGGACAGATGCCCTCCGCTATTTTCTGTCACGAGAGATTTCTTCTTTTGAGGACAGCCCATTCACCAAAGAGGGCTTTAAAGAGGCCTACAATGCCAACCTGGCCAATGGTTTGGGGAATTTGGTCAGTCGAGTGATGAAGATGGCGGAAACGAATCTATCGGCACCAGTAGAGATTCCAGAAAAGACAATTCCTCAAGAATATTTTGATTTATTAGAGAAATTTGAAATCCAAAAAGCCACCGATTTGATTTGGCAAAAAATTGCCGAAGCGGATCGCTATATCCAAGAAACCGCGCCATTTAAATTAGTTAAGATTGATAAGGAGAAGGGGGTTGAAATTATCAAGGATTTAGTAATCAGACTTTACACAATTGCTCGAATGCTTAATCCAATTTTACCGGCGACCTCAGTGAAAATAAAAGAATTAGTGAAAACAAACAAAAGTCCGGTTCAACCGCTGTTCGCTAGAAAAGATTAAACCATGAAATACATCGACATCCACTCCCACCTTTGCTTGTCCGACTACCCAGTTGATCAAGCGACCGTGATTGCTAATTTACATAAAAATGAGGTCGGTACGATCATTATCGGCACGACTTTGGAAGATTCTCAAGAAGTAGTTAAAATTGCCGAGCAGAACGACAATATTTGGGCCTGTATTGGTGTGCACCCTAAAGAAGGTCGTGTGCCTGTCTTCGACGAAAATGAATTTACCAAACTAGTGATCAGCCCGAAAGTGGTGGCGATCGGGGAGTGTGGTTTAGATTACTTTAAACTAGATGGCAATATTGAAAAAATAAAAGAAATACAGAAGAAAGTTTTTATTCAACAAATTGAATTTTCTATAAAGCACAATAAGCCATTAATGATTCACACTCGTGATTCATATGACGATACCTATGAAATTTTAAACAATTACCGCGGACAGGTGAGAGGTAACTTACATTTTTTCGCTGGTAATCTAGGGCAAGCAAAAAAATTTATTGATCTTGGTTTCACCCTTTCATTTACCGGAGTAATCACTTTTGCTCGTAATTATGATGAAGTAATTAAAAATATACCACTGGATAAAATCCACGCGGAAACCGATGCTCCTTTTGTGGCTCCAGTGCCATATCGTGGGCAGAAAAATGAACCATCCTATGTCATTGAAGTCTATAAAAAAATCGCTGAAATTCGGGGGGAAAATCTCGAGCAAGTGAGATTGCAGATGCTAAAAAATGCACAGTCTGTATTTGGAGTGTAGGGGAACCTCGGCCTACTTATCCACTTTGATTTAGGCGCTCTCGCCTTGCTTGAGAAGGGTGTTTATGTTAGTCTTGGGTCTATGGAAAAAGTCGAAAAACATGTAGAAGAGGGTGGTCTCCAAGTTTACGAACTTGGTTATCATATAGTTTCCACCGTCGCGGAGGAAAACTTGTCCAAAGAGGTCGAGACCTTAAAGGCAATTGTTCTAAAGGATGGAGGATCGCAAGTTAGTGAAGGCGAACCAAAGCTTATTAACCTCGCTTACCCAATGACTAAGTCTGTCGCGGACACTAAGAAGAAATTCACTTCAGCCTATTTTGGCTGGATCAAGTTCGAGACTAAGTCAGAATTAATGCCAGAAATAAAGAAGGCGGTGGATGCCAATCCAAACGTTCTTCGTTATTTGCTCATTAAAACCGTAAGGGAGAACACTATGTTTACGCCGAAATTAACTGTGCGCACAGCAAATAAAGAAGAGGCTCCAGTCGCTAAAGTTAAGAAGTCTATTAAAAAAGAAGAGTCCAAGCCGGTAACTGTCGAGGAGTTAGACAAGACGATTGATGAACTAGTCTTAGAGTAATTTATTAATTTAATTAGCCCGCAAGGGTAAAATAAATGTATCTAAACAAAGCATTTCTCTACGGAAACCTTGTTCGAGATCCTGAGATGAAGGCCTTACCTTCAGGGATTAAAGTTACAAACTTTTCAATTGCAACGAATAGAACCTATAAGGATAGGGATGGCAACAAAAAAGAGACCACTGAATATCATAATGTTGTGGCCTTTGCCAAGCAAGCGGAATTAATTCAGCAATATTTAAAGAAAGGTAGTGGAATCTTTGTGGAGGGTAGATTACAAACTCGAAGTTGGGATGATAAAGCTACAAGCACCAAGAAATATCGTACCGAGGTGATTGTCGAAAATTTCCAATTTGGCCCAAGTAGTCGTGGTGCTGGTGCCGGTGGAGGAACCTACACACCAAGCCAAACTGAAGGGGGACCAGCTTCCGTCGGTGCTAAAGCCGACAAGATCGACACAATAGAATATCCAACCGAGGAAATTAATCCAGAGGATATTCCATTCTAAATTATTAAAAGTTAAATTTATATTATAATGACAAAACAGTGTTTCTTTTCACAGAATAATATCAAGTATGTTGATTATAAAGACCTTGATTTAATCAAGAAGTTTTTGAATCCTCATGCCCGTATTATGGGTAGCAAGAAGACTGCCGTTTCTGCTAAAAGCCAGCGTCAGCTTGCCGAAGCCATCAAACGCGCTCGGTTTATGGGTTTATTGCCTTATTTAAGTAGATAATAAAAATATCCAGAATTTCCTCGGAGCGATTAGGTACTCCGTTAAGCGTAGAGGATTTTCTGGATATTTTTATTGGTTACTTTTTTGCTCTCTCCACATATTCACCAGTCTCGGTGTTCACAATTACTGTATCATTTTCATTGACGAATAGGGGAGCGTTGATGATTGCTCCGGTTTCTAGAGTGATTTGTTTTGAACCACCGGTCGCAGTATCACCTTTCATCGCTGGCGGAGCATCGGTGACTTTCAGCTCAACTTTAATTGGTAACTTTGTTCCAATCATTTTTCCTTCTTCATCATCATCTTCCGTAAAGACCAAAACGTCCACCATAGAATTTGGTTTCAAAAACTTTGCTTGTGGACCGATCAGAGCCTCCTCGATTTTAAATCTTTTAGCTGGATCTTTAGGGTCAGCAAACCAAAACTCACCTTTATTGGTGTATAAATATTTCGCTTCCTTGGTGTGAATATCCGCCTCTTCCACTTTTTCACTCTGATGAAAGCTTTGTTCGGTAATCTTACCGGTAATCATATTACGTAGCTTTGTTGCATTCACCGGCTTTCGTTGCTGTTTTCTGAAGACATGGGAAGTTAGCACCTCATAAGGCTCGCCATTAAAAATAATATACTTTCTCTCGACAATTTCACTGTATTCTAACATGTTCTAGAGCATATCATAGATTACCCCCTTTAGGCCAATGATAATTAAGATTATCGCTAAGACTGATAAAGCAGGATAAAAAACCGCCGCGTAAGCTGTTATTGGTCCTGTCGTAATTAAACCATACCATAAATATTTTCTATCCATCTTTTTGTCTGATATTTTAGATCTCTTTCAATTTGTCTCGGATTTCTTTTAGAATTGCTTCACGGACTTTGGAATTATCTTTCAAAAATTGCCTCGTGGCATCATAACCTCGACCCAATTTCTTATCCTCGTCTTTCTCTGTCGTCGCCCATTCGTAAGAATTTCCCGATTTTTTGATTATACCCATTTTTTCTCCGAGTGCAATCATCTCACCCTCGGTGGAAATACCCTCGTTATACATCAAATCAAACTCTGTTTGCTTGAACGGCGCCGCTACTTTATTTTTTACCACCTTCACCCGGATGCGGCCTCCCATAATTTCTTCACCTTTTTTTATTTGAGCAATGCGTCTGATGTCTAGACGAACCGAGGTGTAAAACTTTAAAGCTTTACCCCCGGGAGTAGTCTCGGGATTACCAAACATCACGCCGATTTGCATTCTGATTTGATTGATGAAGATTACAATCGTCTTGCTCTTGGCTACAATCGCCGTTAATTTTCGTAAAGCCTGAGACATTAAGCGAGCTTGCTTACCCATATGCTGGGCGCCCATATCACCCTCAATTTCGTCCTTGGGGGTCAAGGCCGCTACTGAGTCCACGACGATTACATCCATCTTACCAGAGCGAACCAGACTCTCTACAATCTCTAATCCCTGCTCACCATTATCTGGTTGGGAAATTAATAATTCTTCAATTTTAACTCCCAATTTTTTAGCATATTCTGGATCCATGGCGTGCTCGGCATCAATAAAAGCACACAACCCACCCAGCTTTTGTGCTTCTGCGACTACGTGCAAGGCTAGGGTAGTCTTTCCAGACGATTCTGGCCCGAAAATCTCAACAATTCTTCCGCGAGGCAAACCGCCAACCCCGAGTGCCGCGTCTAGACCAATTGAACCAGTCGAAATGGCGTTCACATCTACTCTAGGTTTATCACCCAGTTTCATTATCGAATCATCACCAAACTTAGTGCGAATTTCATCCAAAGTCGAGTCAATATTTGCCCCCATCACCTTCGGCTCCTTTTTTTCTTTTTTTATCATAATTTTATTATTAAATTTCTCTATTAAATATTTTTCATATCATTATTCTCTATCAAACCATAAATCTTTGCAACTGTGGATAACTAGTGCCTATTTTATTTATACACCAATTGCAGTTCTTGGCTAGTCTCTTTGTTAAAGCGGTCTTCAGCCTTTAGCAATAAAACATTGTAGCCATAAGATAAAAGCACTTGCTCTTTAAAATTTCCAACTTCGTCAATCACGATTGGCCGATCATTCAAGCTAATTTTTTTAACGTTTTTTACCTGACCCTCGATTGTAATAAGCGACTCAGATATCACCACTCCATTTTGCGGTTGAGTGACGATTATTTTTGGTCCTGTGGCATAATTCCAAATTTCAAAAGCTCCATAGCCAAAGATAACAAGTAAAAACAAAATAATAATTAAGGCTTTTAAATAGAATTTTGTTTCGCGTCGGCTCATATGTTATTTTTCAAGCTTAAAAATTCTTTGGATCAGCTGGTTCTTCAAAACCATTTTCATCAATCAGTTTGTCTGCTTTTTCTTCTAGTTTCTGACTTTCAACCTCGTTACCTCCTGCCGAGATAACTTCTCGAGGTTTTGCTCCATCACCTGGACCAATAATTCCTCGTTCTTCCAACATATCGATTAATCTGGCTGCTCGAGCATAACCAACACGCAATTTTCTCTGAATGTATGAGGTCGAAGCCTTGCCAGCCTTTAACACCTCATCCTTTGCTGTTTCATAAAGTTCATCATCGTCACCTAAATCATCTTCGAGCCCGCCTTCAAATAAAACATTTTTATCTCTTTCGGTTTCGGCGAAATTTATTTCTGCTCCAGGAATTTCATCACGATAAGCATCGGCCAGATATTTAACCACCTTTTTCACCTCGTTTTCAGAAATGAAGGCAGATTGCAAACGAACCGGTTTAGACATCTCACCTCCCAAATAAAGCATATCACCAGAACCGAGTAGTTTTTCTGCCCCAGGGCTATCTATAATCGTTCGTGAATCAATCTGTGATACTACCTGCAGGGCAATACGAGCGGGGATATTGGCCTTAATCAAACCCGTAATCACATTCACTGATGGTCGTTGGGTGGAAAGAATTAAATGAATACCAACGGCACGACTCATCTGGGCAAGACGAACAATCGCCGATTCCAATTCTCTAGGGTATGTCATCATGATATCCGCTAATTCATCGATTACCACAACAATAAACGGCATAGTTTCCACCTCCTGTTTTTTGGCTATTGCTGGCGCCAAGATGTTCTTGTGATATGAATCAATGTCTTTACAAGCGTGCTCTTCCAACAAATCATAGCGGCGGTCCATTTCTTTCGCTGCCCATTTTAAAGCCAGAATAGTTTTCTTAGCCTCGGTGATAACCGGTGTCAGTAAATGAGGGATTTTGTTGTATAAAGTTAGCTCTACCCGTTTTGGGTCGATCATTATAAACTTTAAGATTTCTGGCGAATTACGATAAAGGAGGGAAGTAATGATCGCGTGAATAGTGACGGATTTACCAGAACCAGTAGCTCCAGCAATTAAAACGTGAGGCATTTTTCCAAGATTAGAAAAATGAGCTTCACCAGAAATACTTTTACCCAAAGAAACCAAAAGTGGTTTTTCTGATTCTCGATATTTGTCTGACGTTAAGAGAGAGGCCAGACCGACAGTCGTTTTTGTGGTGTTCGGTATTTCAATACCAACCAAGGACTTGCCGGGGATCGGTGCTTCAATACGAATCGGGTGGGCGGCCAGAGCATAAGCGAGGTTGTCTTGAAGCGAAACTATTTTAGAAAGTTTAACCCCTTCTGCTGGTTTAATGGCATAACGAGTAACCGATGGTCCGATGGTTACCTCATCCATTTCTACATCAATACCGAATTTCTGTAGAGTTCTTTTAATAATATTGGCATTAGCTTTAATATCCCCGGTGCCAGGCTTACCACGATCATTCTCTAACAAAGAAAGTGGGGGAGGGACATAGGTTTTTGCGCCGGGATTATTATGCAGTCTGATATCCATTTCATCATCCTTCGTATCGCCAGAGTTCTTGGCAACGGCTGGCTTCACCTCACTCGGTATCGGTGCAACTTTTCTCGGTTCTTTTTCTGGTTCCGCCTTTGTGTCCTCCGGCTCAGCAATCTCAACCTCAACTTCTTCAGTTTCGTCTTCGTCATCTTCTTTATCAGTATCTTTTCTAAATCGACGCCAAAAACAAAGAGTGTCGATGGTTAACTCTGCCTCGAACAAAATCACGCAAGAAATAATTACTAGAGCCGACAAAATAATTAAGGTAGCTGTTGACCCGAAAAGCCAAAAGAAAAGACCCATCACCGCACCACCAATATAGCCACCATCACTGGTCCATTCCAAAATTTTAGCTAGGGAGCTGATAATACCCAGGCCAGAAACAAACAAAATCAAAGCTCCGATAGTTTTCAATCCGCTCAGCTCTCTTTCTTCTTGTTTTAGAAAAGAAAGAGTCAGCATTAAAAAAATAATTGGTAGTAGGAAATAGCCGACACCCGATAGCCACGATAGTCCACCATACAGTTTTTCTCCAACCCAGCCAGATAGATCTAAAGCCGCTAAAATAGAAAGTATAGCCAAGACAAAAAAGGTGACCGCTAATATACTGTGTCGTGTTTCTACCCTTAAATTATTTAGAGGATTAGTTGGTAAACTAAGTTTGGATTTTCGTTTATATTTTCTCTTCATTTGTAGATAATTATATCACAGAATTTTTTGTGTTTACAATTAATAGTTTTTGTTTCCGATTAGTTTTTTGCCCTTTACATCTTTTTACTGTCCGTTATATAATGGACAAAAGGTTTTTCGAAATTTTTCTCAATTTTTCTAAAGGACGTCTCAAAAAGACACATATTTTATGCTATCAGACAAAAACAAATTAAATATTCAAGAGGTCGCTATATTCAAAGATAGCCCTGTATTAGTCTATTTATACAAAAAGACAGAGAAACTAGTCTCTGCTCTTTATATGCTGTCCAGCTTCATATCAGACAGGGAACCAATCAAATGGCAGATGCGCGAGGCCGGGGTCAGTCTTTTATCCCAAAGCTTATCACTATCCGACAGAGCCTCTTCTGAGCGAATTTTGTCCTATAACAATTTTATTTCGACCGTTTTAAAGTTTATTTCTTTACTGGAAGTTTCTTATGCTGGTGGGGTTATCTCTGAGATGAACTATGAAATTTTAAGATCTGAGTTCGAATCACTGATTCAAGACATTGAATCTTCCGGTCGTTGGAGCGATGCTAAAGGACTAATTTTCCCAGAACATTTCTTTGATATACCTAAAGGACAAGATAGCTTGTCCGATAGAAATAGTCCTTTAACAGAAACGTCCGTTAAGACCGAGCCGGTGTTCCAAAGGACACTCGCGAAGCCTCAAGGTCACAGTATTGAAGGGAAGAATGACCGATCACAAAAAATTATTGGCTTATTGAAGAAAAAGGACGGATTAGGGATAAAGGACTTTTCGATCGCTATTTCTGGGTGCAGTGAAAAAACTATTCAACGAGAATTGGCCGGCCTCGTCCTTAAGGGATTAGTCACCAAAGAAGGGGAGAAAAGATGGTCTAGATATTCACTCAAAGCCTAGATTCTTAGTTGTTGCTTTTTTAGCTAGAATATGTAATACTTGGGGGGTGGATTACGGCTTAATTGATGCCTAGATTATGGGTGTTTAAAAGTTATCCACAGCCCTACTTTTGCATATTCTAGCCATAGAATATATAATATAGGGACGGATTAAAACGGTCTGTACTTTGATAATTAAATAGCGATTTTTTACTGAAATTCTTTATCCCTTTTTGCTGATTTATTTCTGAAATTCCCTCATTCTTTTATCACTACTATTCTGCTGTTTTTTCTCTGAGTACTGAACACTGAAAGTAACTTTTATTTTTAGTGTTCAGTGCTCAAGGCGAGCACGGAATATAGTTTGAAAATATGGTGATCATTTGTTTATATTTTTAAAATGGTTATCGGAAAGCAGCTGATGATGAACAGGTCAAATTATGTTCATTGTTTGTTGTAAAAACAAAAAATATATTTCTGATTGATCGCAAGATTTTTCAGAGGCTCGGCTGGTTTTTAGTCGAAACCTTGCCGACCATTCTTTAATAAAAAAAATTAAAGAGTGTAGTTTATAAAAACAATTTCTCTCACATTATTAATTTTATTAGTTAAGAGAAAGAAATTGTTGACCGTAAAATTTTCGTAAGAAAGTTTTCGGATTAATTTAAAAATTATAAAACATGTCTAAAAAATTATTGGGTGTCGGTGTCGCTTTGGCACTTGTCGCCACAGTATTAGTCGGAGTTGGTGCTCAGACAGCTAGCGCACAAAGCGTAAACTGTTCAAACATTGATTCTATGTTGACCGCTTTGGGTATTACCGGTGCTTCCGCTACCCAAGCTAAAGTAGCTTTTGGTTGTGGTTCTGCTATGACCACCACTGGTTACAACTTTACTAAAGATTTGACCATGGGTTCAACCGGTGCAGATGTTACTGCTTTACAGCAGGCTCTTATCGGTGCAGGCTACACAATTCCTGCTGGTGCAACTGGTTACTTCGGTTCCCAGACACAAGACGCTGTGATCGCTTATCAGAAAGCTAAGGGTATTACCCCAGCTGCTGGTTATGTTGGTCCTGTGACTCGTGCATCATTGAATGCTAATGCAAACACAACTCCAGGTCCTGTAGTTCCAGGTACTGTTGTATGTCCAGTAGGTTATACTTGTACTTCAACTACTCCAGTTTCAGGTGATTTGGAGGGAGGTGCGGGTGATATTTCTGTTTCAACATCAACCACTGATATTGAGGATACTATCCTTGAAGGTGATACAGAAAAAGTTCTCGGTTTCAAAATCGAGGCAACTGATTCTGATGTTCAAATTAAGAATATCAAGGTTACTTTAGAAAATGATAATGCAACCGGTTCTCCTCGCTTAAGTCGATATGCCGATGAAGTTTCTGTTTACATGGGTTCAACCATGGTTGGTTCAGCTGATGTTTCAGACTTCACAAAGACTGGCGATGTTTACTCAAAGAGCATTACTCTTTCCGATGCAGTTGTTAGAGAGGGTTCAAGCAAGAAAGCTTCTTTCTCTGTTCAAGTTTCAGCACTATCAAACATTGATAGCGATGATATTGATAACAACGATTGGAATGTAAAGATTAGCAACATGCGCTTCGTAGATGCAACAGGTTCTGTTATATCTGATACAAGCGAAGTTTCTAATAACTTTGAGTTCTCTGATCTATCAACTTCTGGTGATGTCACTTTGACTGTTTCAAAGGGTACAGGAAGTCCATCAGCAGACAATGTTGGTGTTTCTGATTCAGGTTCAACTTCAGATGTCTTAATGCTTGAGTTCAAACTTAAAGCAAAGGGTTCAGATCTTTCGTTTGATACCTTAGATGTTTCTGTTGCAACTACAACTGGTACAAGTACACTAGCCGCTATTTTGGGTGAATTGTCACTTGAGAATGGTAATAATGAGTTAGCTAACACATCAACTTTTGATGCTGATGGTGCTCAAACTGTTTCCTTCGATCTAGACGATACATTCACAGTTGCTGCCGGTGAGACTGAGACCTTCCGTGTCTTAGCTAAAATCAATGATATTGATAACTTTATCTCTGGTGCTGGTTTAGTAGTATCATTCGCTGATGTAGATGCAGAGGATGAGAACGGTGATGTTGTAACTGAAGGTGGTTCAGCAACTGGTGAAACTCAGACTTTTGTAATTGATGTTCCTACCGTTTCTGTCGTTGGAGCTCCTGAGTTGAAAGTTTATACCGTTAAGGATTCTGAGGCTGATCTATACAGAGCTTTAATTAGCTTTAATGTCACCGCTCCAGATTCTAACGACGTATTCTTACCTCTCGATACCTTTACTTACGGTACAAGTGGTACAGCTGGTGTTGAATACACCATTACCGGAGGTGCAACTACTACAAGTGCAGCTTTGGTTTATGCTGGATCAAATGATATCGAGGAAGATAATTCCTACAGAGTTTCTGCCGGTGAAACTGAGAAATTTAACTTCTCTGTTTACTTGACAGCTAACGATGCTCAAGGAAAGATTACTATAACTTCGATTTGGTATGAGGAGGCTGATGGTGTTCCAAGCGGTTCACCTGAAATTACAACTGGTCTAACTAACTTGAAGACCCCATTGGTCTTACTAGCTCAGTAAGTCAGTCGTCTCTAAACTAAACTGGTCAATACACCTTATAAAGTATTACAAAAAACCACTTCCAAAAGAGGTGGTTTTTTGCTATTCTTTAGTTCTGTATGAAAAAGGCCATAAAAATCTGTCTCTGGCTATTAGCCTTTATTCCACTGGTCGTTGATAATAATGTTTTTTTTCCATTCACTTCCGGCAAGAGCTTACTTTTGCAGTTATCTTTGGTTTTGGTTAGTATTTTATTTTTGATAAATTTTTTCTATTCTCGAGCTTTTAAAGTTGAAATTATAGAGAAGGCGGCTAAATATATAAAGCACCCCCTTGTATTATCAGTTTTGGCTTTTATCTTTATTTTTATAATTAGTACTATCTTTGCGGTGGATAAATATGCTGCTTTTTGGGGTGATCTTAACCGAGCTGAAGGCTTGGTTAGTCTTATATTTTTCTTTGCCTTTTTTGTATTCAGCCTACTTATTTTTGAAAAGAAAGACTGGTTTCTATTTTTTAAACTGAGTTTATTTACGGGTTTCGTTGTTTTATTCAGAGAATTTATCGAATATTTGGGTGGTATGTCACGACCAGAGTCATTCATTGGTAATGCTACTTTTCTGTCTGGATACTTACTGTTTTCGATCACTGCTTCGTTAATTGTTCTTAACGAAGAGAAAAATAAATTTTTCAAATATTTGTCAATAATAGTAATTATCTTATCTCTCGTGGGTATTTTTCTCGCTCAGACTCGAGGTACTATCTTGGGTCTAGGTCTGGGTGTTATTGCGGTCTTGGTGTACGGTGCAATTAGGGGCAGAGATATTTCTTACAAAAAAATAAATTTAAGAAAAATTTCTGCTGGCTTATTATGTTTTGGTGTTCTCTTTGTTGGGGTATTCATTGTCACTAGACAAAATGAAATCTGGCAGAAGATACCCGGTCTCTCTCGGGTGGCTATAATTCAGAGTGATAATATCGAGGATCCTTCTACTTCGATAAGATTATCTATTTATAAATCTAGTCTAGAATCTATCAATCCAATAGGGAATGGTTGGCGGAAATTATTAATAGGATGGGGGCCAGAGAATTTTATTTTAGCTGACAGTAAGTATTATGATGCCGGTCAGTATAAGTATGAAACAAAATGGTATGATCGGGCACACAATAAGTTTTTAGACGTCTTGGTGATGAATGGAGTGTTTGGACTATTGGCCTACCTGAGCGTCTGGTTTTTCTTCTTTGCTTCATTGAGACGCGGTCGCGAAAGTATTTTTTCTTTTATTGATATTGGCCTACTTTTTTTTGGCACTTCCTACCTTACACATTTAATGTTTGTCTTTGATGATATTTCTACTTATCTCGTCTTCTTTGTAACAGTATCTTTTCTCATTTCTATTACAGTCGGTAATACTCCAGATAGCCATAAAAAGCCCCCAGAAGCCATAAAATCAAGAGATAGTGGGGGATTATCATCTGTGGCCATCCTCGTTGTCCTGACACTATTTCTAGGCTTCGTCTTCGTTAGAAATACTCTGCCGGGGTATCTTCAAATGAGAAGTTATTTTCCTCTAGTTAGGGACTCAAGTCCTGAGGTTATTGAAAAAGAGATAGATTCTATTTTGGACCTGTCTACCGTCGCTCAGATGAATATAAGAAAAGATTTATTAAGGATATCTAATGATTTTTATAATAAAGATCAAAATGAGAACACTTATAGATTATTTAAAAAATCCCTCGAGAGTGGGGAAGAGTATGTTGAGAGAAGACCTTCAGACTTTGTCTTTTTGAGTTTCTTGGCTGATGTCTATGGAAATAAATCGAATATTTTAAATAATCCAGAATTTATCAATAGAGGGGAAGAACACTTTAGAAAAATATTACACTTCGCCCCCAATCGTCCAGACATTACTCGCGGTCTAGCGGCGAATTTATTTTATCAAAAGAAATACGAGGAATCTTTTATGTATTTTGAAAAGACTTTTGACTTGAGCCCGGAACTTTTTGCCCGTGATCAGGGCGTTATTGAGAGTGTATATTTTATTTTTGCAAAGTATTTTTATGGACGAAAGGACAAAGAGGATTTCGTCAGAGTGGCGGCTCGTCTAAGGACTAATAATTATGAAGACTCTGCTTTGTTGGACAAAATATTGGATTATCTAGACAAAACAGGCGGATGGCCGGCGGTTAATTTCAAGTAATTTTATATTCAGTTATACCTAATATGGAGAAAATTAAATTTTACACTTTATTATACATTGACAGTGAAAACCAATCTTTATCCCACAATGGTTTAGTTGATAATTTTCACAAACAAATAGAGACTTTTGTGAAGTGTTGTGTAACACTAAACAAATCATTATTGTTTTTTGCTAATTCTGAAATGACCGTTATTACAAACAATAAACCTTATATTAAAAATATATCCACTGATTTGAAATGCTTAGAGATTGATTTTAATTTTAAGATCCCGAAAGACATTGGCTTCTTTTCTGCTCACCACAAGATTGATGTCTTCAAATACCTGTCACAATTGGATCCATCGCAATATTCGGTTTTGATAGACTGCGATATTTTGTGTGTTAATAAAATACCTCAAAATTTGGTTAATTGTATTAATAAAAATATCCCTGTATATTACGATATAACAGACCAAGTTTATCCGAGATACGGAAGAAATATTATTACTAGAGACAAAGAGGTTTTAATGTCGGGAGAAGCTTCTAATGGCTTGTGGGCAGGAGGAGAGTTTATGGGTGGAGATAACATCTTTTTTGGACTGCTTTCTGACCAGATTGATCTAATCAAAAAGGATTATTTGGATAACTATAAAAGTCTTCATCACCAAGGTGACGAGATACTGGTTTCAGTCGCAATTGAAAAAATTATGAATCAAATGTATATTTGTAATGCTGGCTCGTTTGGGGGTATCAGGAGATATTGGAGTGATCAAATATGGCGTTCACAATATAATCTGAATTGTTACAAGGACGATTTTCTTTTACATTTACCAGCAGATAAAAAGTTTATTGCTGAATTAAGTATTGTCGACACAAGCCTTATGGTGAGTTATAAAAAGTATTTGTGGAGAATTTCTCTATGGATAGTTATGAAAAAAATAATAAAAAGTACTTTAAAATATAAAAAACATTAATATGAAATACTATAGCCAGTATGGTCAGGATAAATTTTTAGATGAGAAGATCTTTAAGGGTAAAAAAAATGGCGTGTTTATTGAAATAGGTGCTGATGATGGAATTACAAATAGTAATAGCTATTTCTTTGAACGAGTTAGAGGTTGGACCGGAATGTGTATTGAGCCAAGAAAGAAATCATTTGATAGTTTAGTCAATAATCGTAGTGCTATTTGTGAAAATTGTTGTGTTACCAATGTCGAGTGTGTAGAAAAAAAGAAGTTCGTCGATATTGAAGGCGGAGGCGGTCAGCTTAGTGGATTGATAGAAAAATATGACAGACGACACTTAATTCGTGTAGAAAAGGTAATTGGAGAAAAGGGTTTAAGGGACAAGACAAGAGAAGTGGTCTGTGATAACTTAAATAATCTTACGAAACTTCATAATCTTAGAGACATTGATTATTGTAGTATCGATACTGAAGGCGGAGAACTGGATATCTTAAAATCGATCGACTTTCATGATCTGAATATAAAAGTCATCTCGGTTGAGAATAATTTTAAATCGAATGAAATTAATCGCTTTCTAAAAAAAAGTGGGTATAAAAGGATTGCTAAAATATCAATAGATGACATCTACGCCAGGATTGACACTGAAGCTTATCAGTATATTTATACGGGAGATTATATTAAAGATATTATTAAAAAAATAGCACATTATCCGGTCAGGGTGAAAAACTTTTTATTTAGAAAGATTAAAGAAAGTCTTTCGGAAAAGAATACTATTTTCATAAAAAGGCTTATATATCGAGACTATAAAGACCAATATGTGGAGATAAAGAATATTTTAAACGAAATTAACATACATAACCCCACCATCGTAGATGGAGGAGCGCATGAGGGTCAGACAATAAAAAAAATGAAAGGTTATTTTTCGGATTCAGAGATATATGCCTTTGAAGCAATACCGGAACTCGCAAATAAGCTTAAAATTACAGAACAGACCAAGGTCAGAGTCTTTTCCAATGCTTTAGGTGAAGAAGAAAAGAAGATTAATTTTAGAATAAATAGTAATACTGCCACGTCGTCTATTTTGGCGCCTGATTTAGTTGATAAGTATCATCCCGGATTAGCGGAACTATGCGAAGAGATAGCTGTGGATTGTGTGAGTCTGGACGACCTACTTGTCAGAGAGGAAATAAAACAGCCAGATGTCATAAAGCTTGATCTGCAGGGTTATGAACTAAATGCCCTCAAGGGTTCCAAACAAGTACTTGTTAATTGTAAAGTAGTACTCACAGAGATTGAATTTGTCCCTCTTTATAAGAATCAACCCTTGTTTGAGGATGTGGCAATGTTTATGAGACAAAATGATTATATGTTGTATAACCTTTTTGATATACAAAGTGATAGGTCTGGTCAGATTACTTTTGCTGATGCTATCTTTATAAATAAGAGGTTCTTCAAATAAATATAGGATTGGTCGGCTAGAGACAATTATGCTAGACTTGAGGAGCTACTTATCTGTGTTGTATTTGTACGTACCAAATGAAAAATAAGCCTAAAATCTCAATTATAACACCGTCGTTTAATCAGGGGTTTTTTATTGAGGACACTATATTATCTGTCAAAAGACAAGATTACGGGGATATTGAGCACATCGTAATGGATGCTGGCTCTACTGACGACACTCTGCCTATTTTAAAAAGGTATGATAGTTCTTACAACTTGAAATGGGTATCTGCACCAGATAATGGGCAGTCTGACGCAATTAATAAGGGTCTAGAGAGAGCGAATGGTGATATTATTGGGTGGCTTAATTCTGATGACGTTTATATTTATACCGACACAATCGCCCATATTGTTAAATATTTTGAGAGTAACCCAAATGTAGATATCGCATTTGGTGATATGGCCTTCATTGATAAAATGGGGGAGGTCCAGACATTTTATGTTCATCAAAAATTTGATCATCTCAAAATAATAAATGGTCGATCTACCCTAGGTCAGCCGGCAGTATTTTTTAGAAAGAAAGTTCTGCAAGATAATAAACTAAGAGTTGATTTACATTTTGCTATGGATTTTGAGCTGTGGGTAAGACTTGGCGGAAAATATAAGTTTGGGCATATTTTAGAGCCCGTAGCTTGTCCTAGAATATATCCCGAAACAAAGACAGGATTACAGGTTGGTTCAACATCTAATAGTATGTTTTCTCAAGAGCGAGCTAATATTTTACATAAATTTGGAAAACAAGAAATGGTCGGCCCCTGGACTCGTGTTTATGACAAGTTGAGTAGGGGTGGTATGTCCAGGATAAAAGGTCTTATCTATTTATTGAAAAATAAATATCTTTTTCCAAAAAACTTTGCTTTTAATGGCAGATATAAAAAATTCCCCCACGACATTATTCAACAGATGTTCTCTAATCCCTTGTTAAAGTATCTGCGATAGATTTATGAGAATAAAAGTAAATTTTCAATCAATTTTTAATAAGCTTACTAGTATTAATTTATCAATACTAATTTGGACACTCGTGTCTCTATCGATGTTACTCATGATTTTTAGACCAGAAAGTTCCGGTTTCACGAGTCTAGAATTATTCATCGGTCTAATGTTATTAGGAGCTTCTATTTTGGGAACATCTCTTTTCTTAAAATCAAAGTCCAAATGTCCTCAGACCTTGTTTTTTTTAGTTTTATTTATGGTGTGGTCTGGTGTCACAGTTATAACTGCGTTTATAAATGACGTCAGTTTCTTCTCTTGGTCACTGAGATTTTTTTCAATCTTTATTTTCTGTATGGCTGCTATTTCTACCCTGGGTACACTCAATACAAAGAAACAGATAACTATTTTATATTTTTCCATTTTAATAATCTCAGTGATTGCCCTGCTAAAAAACCTGTTGCCACTCGCTATTGCAGATGATCTTTCGTCTTTTCGTTGCGATTCATTTCGTGCTTATAGTGGATGGAATTACAGTCTATTTGTATTTTCCTTGGGTTTGCCACTTCTCTTCAACAAACATAGTCTTACTAAAAAAGTTATTTTGTATGTTACTGTTGGGCTGTCTATCTTTGCTATGCTTATTTCTTTAACCAGAACATATTGGGTAGGGGCTGTCATCACCATTTTTCTTGTGGGATTTCTGTTTGCGAAAGTCAGAAAAGAAATTTTCTATAAAGAGTTTATCAAAAATTGTGCAAAGATTATTTTTGGCATGGTGTTGGTTTTGATTTTTACCTTTATCATCTTTCCTGACAATGTTAGATATTGTTTCATAAATAGAATAAGTTCAGTAATGCATCTCACAAAAGACCCTTCGGTTCTAGAGAGAATTTCAGAATCTAAGGGAATTTTTGATAGTTTAAATAAGAAAGAAATAAATTCAGGTGTCACTGCCGTGAATATCACCAACAAAACTGCAACGGCCACTGACCCAGTAAACAAATTGGAGGTCTATAAAAATATTCTTATAGGTAATGGTCTAGGGTCAAAATTTACATATATCTTGGATGTTACTGGTGCTAGAATAACGACAGAAAGAGACTTTTCACACAATTATTATGCTTACATTATCTGGACGACAGGCCTTATAGGACTCATACTTTTAGTTCTGTCTTTTTTGTTTTATTATCTAGAGCTTAGAAAACACATTTCCTATTTCTATTTCGATAATATTTATTTTCCTTATTTGATAGGAATATCAGCGTCGTTATTTGTTGGGGTGATCATTTCTTTTGTCGGTTCGCCATTATATTTAAATGAATGGGCCTTATATTATGGAATCTTATTTGGGTTAGGCTTGAAGATTATTAGTTATCGAAATAAACAAAAGAACAAAAAAGTCGTTATAGTTCACAATATTATTTCGCCATACAAAGTTTATCTCTTTAATGCCCTTAATTTTGTTTTGGAGGATTTTACTGTCATCTTTATCGCAGATACTGAAAAAATTAGAAAGTGGAAAATCGATAGGGCGGAACTAAAATTTAAGCACGAGATATTATTTAATTCAAACATAGAAGATATTAATCAGTTTAAGTTAAACATAAGACTTTTTCAAACACTCAACAGGATTAATCCAGACGTGATCATAATTGATGGCTATTCATATATCTATAATTGGATTGGAATGATTTGGGGTAGAATAAGACAAAGGAAGCTTGTTCTTTGGTCGTCAAGTACGTATCTTGATCAAACAAAATTCTTTTTTAAGGAGTTAGCCAAGAAATTATTTGTAAGCATGTTTGATGTCGCTAATACATATAGCTTGAAAGGGAAAGATTATCTGGTTCATCTTGGTATGGATAAACAGAAAATTTTTGTAACGGGCAATATTACAGACAACGACTATTATTCTAATGAGTGTGAAAAATATAAAAACATTGAGTCTGATATAAGGCAGGAATTTGCTTTTGCAAATCATAATTTCCTCTATGTCGGAAGATTCTCTTGTGAGAAGAACGTCTTTGTTTTACTCGAAGCTTTCAATGACTTAGTTTTATCTGATAAAAGATATGACTGGGGTTTGGTTTTAATTGGGGACGGCCCGCAGGAAAAAGACGTGATAACTTTTATAAAAGAACATAATCTTACGAAATACATAAAACTTGTCGGCTTTCATCAAAAGCAAGAAATATGCAAGTTTTATGCTGTCTGTGATGTTCTTGTTCTTCCAAGTTTAAGTGAAACCTGGGGTATTGTTGCTAATGAGGCTATGTCGTGCGGGCTAGCCTTGGTTGTGTCTAAACAGTGTGGCTGTTACCCAGATATAGTTAAGGATGGTGTGAATGGTTACTCTTTTGATCCCAACAGAAGTTGTGAACTTAGGAACTTATTAGAAAAATTTACTTCTAATCACGCCGGTTTGGATGAATTAAAGAGAGGCTCATTGAAAATTATTCAGAACTATACTCCTGAAATTGCTGCTGATATAATTAAGCACACAATAGAAATACAATGAATTTAATGAATTTCTTAACATGTCCCTGTGATCTATCCAGGTTAGAAAGTAATTGTCAGGCATTGATATGCTCTGAGTGTAAAAAAAAATTCAATATTGTGAACACTAATTTTGTCGATTTTCATAATTTGAACATACCCAAATGGTTCGGTAGTTTAAGTGACAGGTTTATGTCTGACTATAAAAATATCTGTGACGAAAAGCTAATTTTTAGCCAGAATAATTTAAGACCTTGGGGTGGAAATAATGTTGCAAGTCATAGCGTAAGTTTTTTTTACTTAAACATGTACTCAGCTATTTCTGATTTTTTGTCTCGAAATAGTGTCGATAAAAGTTTACTTGTGGACACATCTTCCGGTGGAGGTTTATTAACAGGGAAGTTTGCGGGCACATTTGATAATATTATCTTTTGTGAAGCTCATCCAGATTCGATAATTCATGCTTATAATTTTTTTGCCAGAAAGGATTTTTTGTTTTTAAGGACAAACTATATGTCTCTGCCATTTGCTAATAGCTCTGTGAGTAATCTCATATGTATCGATACACTAGAGAGGGGAGCGACGCACGAGACTTATGTACTAAAAGAAATTAAACGAGTACTAAACCCTGGTGGTATTGCGGTTGTAGATTTTCATTGTCGTTCTTTCAAAGAGACATCAATATTTCATTATTCAAAAGATCAAATCGTGAAATTTCTACGTGATACTGGTTTTGGCAATTTTAAGATAAAAAAGATCGGTTATTATCCGACCGCTCTACCTTTCTTCGATTCTTTCTTGATATACAAAATCGTCGATTTTACACTTGGCTTTTTTTTCAAACCAATGCGGTATTTAGTCTACATCAAAAATGAATAACATAAAACACTCATTTAAAAGATTTCTATCACATCTGTCTTTTCCTCATAAATTAGATGGAAGGGTTGTTATTCTGACTTATCATTCCGTTAGTCCACATCATCAGTTTTCTGTAAAACCAGAAGATTTCGAGGCTCAAATCAAATATTTATCAGAGAAGTTTAACATAATAAGCCTAGATCAAATTAGCTGTTATAGTCTTTTTAATCACAAGCCACCAGTTATTGTCACGTTTGATGATGGATATGAGGACAATTATACTTTCGCATATCCGATTCTTAAGAAATACAATTGCACCGCGACGGTATTTATTACTTCTGATTTTATCTTTAATAATCTAAACATTACCAAAGGCTGGGGTTTTTACGAAGGACTAAGACCCCTCAAGGTTAATCAAATTAAGGAAATGCTTGAGTCGGGTATAAGTTTTGGTTCACATGGGAAAACCCACGAACGTCTTTCTGGTTTGAATTTGACTCGTCTAAGAGAAGAGACAATTATCTCAAAAAAAGAAATTGATAATAATTTTAATTGCAATATCTCACTGTTCTCGTATCCGTTTGGACAGAAGAATGATTTTAACAATGACTGCGTTAATTATTTAAAGTCTGCAGGATATACTATAGCGTGTAGTAATATGTGGGGATTCAATAAAAATAGTCAGTTAGACCTCTTTTGCCTAAAAAGAATTGAGATAAATTATTTAGATGATTTTACTGATTTTATTAATAAAATACGCGGCAAATGGAATTTTATCGGTTATTTTCAGACGATCAAAAATTCTTTATGAAGAAAATATTAATAATTAATACTGTATATAATGGGGGTGGAGCAGCTAAAGTCGCTAGGCAAATTTTCAATTATTTCAGTGATAGTGGGGAATTTGATATGTATTTTGCTTACGGTCGGGGGACGACCATTACCAACAAGAAAGTCTTTAAATTTGGTATTTTTACAGAGACATTAATTCATATTTTTTTGGTTAGATTTTTTGGTATCGAGGGCTTTGGAACATACTTTTCAACCAAGCGATTGATCAATTATATAAAAAAACAAAAATTTGACCTGGTGCATATTCATAATTTACACGGTTATTATCTTGATTTTTTTACATTGGTGGGTTATTTACATGCTTCTGAGATTAAAGTGGTGTGGACCTTACACGATGAATGGTCAATCACCTGGTTACCAGCCCATAGTATGGGGTGTACGCACTGCAAAGATTTAAAAGGTAAATGTGTCTGTTCCTACAACTACCCAAGGACGTATAGCACCTTTTTTTCTCAATTTATGTTAAATAGGAAAAAGAGTACGTTCTGTGGTGATTGGAACCCTATTTTGATATGCCCGTCTGCCTGGCTTAAGAGAGAAATAGAAAAAAGCTATTTAGGAAAATGTCAGGCACGACTCATTCATAATGGTGTAGACACTAATCTGTTCCAACCTGTAGACAGAAAGTATGAATTGAGAAATAAATATCAAATACCATTAGATAAAAAACTAATATTATTTTCAGTATCAGATATTAATGATTCTCATAAAGGTTACAAATATATCACGGATATTATTAATCAATTGACTAATGAGGAGTTCTTTTTTATTGCTGTCGGCAACAATAATATAATAGGAACAACAAATGTTAGATCTTTTGGCTACGTCAATAACGAGAATTTGTTAGCAGAAATTTATAATCTAGCAGATATATTTTTATATACATCATTAGTTGAGACGACGCCACTAACCGTCCTGGAAGCTATGGCTTGTGGATTACCAGTCATTGCCTTCAATATCCCCGGGGTTAACGAATTAGCGGCGGATAGAGGCGGTCTCTTGTCAAAAGTCGGAGATGCTAAAATATTGATCGACAGCATAGAGAAGATTTTTAATAACAATAAAATGATTAAAGAGGTGGCTGTATTAGCTAGAGAAAAGATAGTTAATGATTACTCCTTAGATAAGATGTTTACAAACTACAGGAAACTGTATAATGATGGAGATCTATGAAGATATCAATTATCACAACCACTTATAATAGTTCAAGGACAGTAGAGGAAACAATAAAAAGTGTACTCAGTCAGTCATATTTTGATTTAGAGTTTATTATTGTCGATGGTGGATCGACTGATGGAACGTTGGATATTATAGATAGATATAAAAGCCGATTTTCTAGATTTTCTTCTGAAAAGGATGAGGGAATGTACGACGCCATGAATAAAGGAATAAAATTGGCCACGGGGGATATTATTGGAATCTTGAATTCAGATGATGTGTATGTTAATAATGATATTTTGAATATAGTGATGGAGAAGTTTGAAGAAACTAACGCCGATTGTGTCTGGGGAGATTTAGAAATTGTCGATAAAAAAGATATTAATAAGGTAGTCAGAAGTTGGAAATCTGGTCCCTATAAAGAGGGAAGTTTTCAGAGAGGTTGGCACCCACCACACCCAGGGTTTTTTGTGAAAAAGGAGCTTTATGACAGACATGGCTTATTTAGGACTGATATGTTAACTTGGGCAGATTATGAACTGCAACTTCGTCTTTTGGAAAAGCACAAGATAAGCTCAGCTTATATCTCGCAAACATTGGTAAGGATGCGGGATGGAGGAAAGAGCAATAAGAGTATTTGGTGGCAGATGAAGGCTAATTTCGGTTGTTACAAAGCTTTTAAAATTAATAATTTAAAAGTAAGTCTATTTTTCATCTTTAAAAAACCCCTGTATAAGCTTTGGCAGTTTAAAAGACTTTTCTGATGGTCTTTATTAAGATGAATAAGTCTAGAACAAAAGAACGATTTTTTAGATAATACAAGTCAAACTGAAATTTCTTTTGCGCTTCATCTAACGAGGCACTTGGGGGGTAGTTTAATTGTGCCCACCCGATGATGCCAGGTTTGATTATGTGCCGAATCTCATAATAGGGAATTTGATTATACATTTCTACTAGTTTTGTTCGTTCTGCCCTTGGTCCGACGAAAGAGATATCACCCCTAAACACATTCCATAATTGTGGCATTTCGTCCACATGTGTGCGTCTGAGTAATTTCCCTATCAGTGTTATTCGAGCGTCTTTTTTTTCTGTCCACAGGGGACCTTCCGCACCAGTCTTCATTGTACGGAATTTATAAAGAACAAATGGTTTGTTGTTCTTACCCATCCTCTCTTGTGTATAAATAATTGGTCCACGAGAGGTGATAGCTACAAAAAAACTGATAATAATAATTAAGGGAATAGTGATTGGTGCTGTAATGATTATAGAGATTATTTCCACCAAGCGCTTAACTGATTCGTAAATGCTTTTATTATTTGTAATTTCTCGAATGAACCACTCTTCTTCTATTTCCGATAGGGGAATGCAACCAAAAAGTGACTCATAAAAATCAATAAACATAATTATCTCCACTTGTTTTGGCAGTATGCTGTATAGATTTTTGGCAACAACTCTATTTTTTAATGACTGACCGTCTATTACTATTTGATTAATATTCTTTTCCTTAATAATTTTAGTGATGTTATTTAGGTCAGAATTGGACGAATATAGCGAATAGCCTAATTGCGGACTAGTATTTATATACTCGCTTATTTCTCTTAATAAAGGGGAAGACGCCAGGATTAAAATATTTGAGGTGTGAATCTTCTGTAAGAAAATTTTTCTCAATAAATACCGACAAGCCGTATCTAGGATACCAAAAGTGACTGTGAACATCACGAGGTTGGCCTTAGGGGTTAAGAAGAAGAACCGACTAAATATGTAGAAGATGGTAATGGTAATAAAAAAACTAATGATTAATACCGTAGTCAATTGTCTGGTTATTTCTAAGATATTGCTAAAAGCTTTATAAGTATAGAGATTACCGATATAAAAAATTATGAGCCATATAATGAGTACAACCAACATCGGTGTAAAATGTACATCAAATTGCTCGATAAAGTCAGAATTGCCATAACGCCCGTATAAGACCAAAACAAAGGATACAAGAAAAATCAAAATATCCCCCCAAAAAGCAATAGTCATTTTGTATCTCTTGATGATTTCTCTAAGCATAATATTGATAAAAGGATACCATATTCTGAGGTTTTTTGCCTGTTTTGTGATAATATGTATAAATTAGTATTTGAAGGATATGAATAATAAATTTAGTATAATAACGGTATCTTTTAATTCGGCGAGAACAATAGAAAGGACGATTCTTTCAGTTTTAAATCAATCCTGCCTGGATTTTGAGTACCTCATTATTGATGGCGGGTCCACAGATGGAACTATAGATATTATTAAAAAATATCAAGATAGGATTTCATATTGGATTAGTGAGAAAGATATGGGTATCAGTGATGCCTTTAATAAGGGTATTTTAGCCTCAAGAGGGGGGATTGTTGGTATCTTGAACAGTGATGATTGGTATGAACCGAACGCGCTGGAAGTAATTAACAGGCTAGATTCTGGAGACGATTTCGATTTTTATGTTGGAGCCTTAAGGTATTGGGATAATGATAAAACACGCAAGGTAGTATATCCGGATACAAATTATATGAGAACTATTAGATTTTGTATGCCACACTTGAATCACCCTGCCTCCTTTTTTACCAGAAAAACCTATGATGAAATTGGCCTATTTGATATCAAATATAAATATGCTATGGATTATGATATTTTTCTTCGGGCATACCTAAAGGGTAAGAGAGGGGCTTTTACTAACGAAATTATCTCTAATATGCTTATGGGTGGAGCTGCAAACATGAATCGCGAGAAGACTTATTGGGAAGTATTTAAAATATCAAAAAGTAAGATTTTGGGTCTTAGCTGGTATTTGTTGTCACTTGTAAGGACTTGTATATTCAGAATATTTAATAAAGAAGCATGAAAACATTAGAGATAAATAAATTATATTACCCAGTAATAGGTGGAATAGAAACTGTTGTTAAGGAAATAGCTGAAGGGCTAAATGGAAGAGATAATTTACATGTTGATGTTTTAGCTTGTCAAAAGAAGGGCAAAAGACAAGAGGAGATAATAAACGGAATTAGAGTGTATAAAGCTGCTTCTTTTGGGAAAGTTCTTGGTATGCCGCTATCATTTGATTTTTTTAGGTTATTCTTCAAAATAAAAAATAACTACGATCTTATAATTTTGCATTACCCATTTCCTTTAGCTGCTTTTCTAGCCCCCTTCATCCCTAAGGATCAGCTCATAATTTATTATCATTCAGATATCATTAGGCAAAAGTTTCTGAGCCACTTATTGTTTCCTGTAATATCTGTCTCTTTGAGGAGAGCCAAAAAGATACTGGTAAGTGGAATTAATATTGTCAATTATTCATCAATACTTAATAAATTTAAAAGTAAGTGTGAGGTCATTCCTTATGGAATTGATTTTGATTTGAAGGCTGAAGATTATAATGCGGCTAGTAAAATAAAAGCTAGATATTTTGGTCAACCCCTCCTATTATCTATAGGTAGACTGGTTTATTATAAAGGTTTTGAATATGTTGTGAGGTCTATGGTTGATGTTGAGGCTACCTTATTGATTATCGGTGAAGGACCATTAAAGAACGGTCTCATTAGATTAATTAATGAACTAAATCTACAAAACAAAGTATTTATCATTTCACCACAACCAAGGTTAACAGCATTTTTACTCGCCTCAGATATTTTCATTTTTCCATCAATAGAAAGGAGTGAGGCTTTTGGGCTGGTGCAGCTAGAAGCGATGGCGGCTGGTTTGCCGGTCATAAATACATACTTACATACGACGGTAGAAGAGGTTAGTTTGAATGAAGTGAGTGGTTTAACTGTGAAAGCAAAAAATTCTAAAGCTCTAGCGGAGGCAATCAATAAGCTTCTAAATCAAGAACAACTGAGAATAGATTACGGTACTAATGCTAGACAAAGATATCTAAGATTATTCACTAAAGATGTTTATTTGAAAAAACTTAAGAAGTTACTGTAAGTCTATATTTGTTTGACTATACACTTTATCAACGACTGATTCAACAGAGTTGACTGTTATCAGAGATATATCTTCATTTGAGTTGTTCTTAAATTTTTTTACTAAATCATTTTGGGAAAGATCGTTAAACATATTTGGCAGTAAACAAATAAAGTTATTACTAATTTCTTCCGGATATGGAACAAAACGCATATAGTGATTATAGCGTGACATAACTATTACGGGGATATTTAAAGCGGCTGCTATGTGAGCACCCCCGGTGTCATTTGATATAACAAATTTGGCTTTTGATATCACGTGAATTAGTTGTGGCAAGGTGGTTTTTCCGGTCAAGTCATTAATTTTTGTATCATTAGAGCAGATAACTTTGGCTAGGTTTTGATCGCCGTTTGAGCCGCAAATAATTACATTCAAATTATATTTATTAATTAAATATTTTCCAATCAATTTGAAATTTTCAACAGGCCACCTTTTTGAATTTAAAGATCCACCCGGGAAAAAAACCACATAAGTGCTGGGTAGGCCAACCATCGGGATGATGTTTAAACTTTTTAGGTCAATGTCTGGCTTTTTTAGAGGAGAAATATTATTTAAAACTTTATTAAAAAAACATCTGTTTCTGTAAAATTCAAAATTAATATCTTGGTCTATGCCAATAAGTTTTGTGTACCACGTGTCTGTTATTTTTTTAACTCCCATTGAAATATTATTGCAATCTCCCTTAAAGCCAATTCTTTCTTCTGCCCCAGAAAAATTTACTAATAAATCTCCGATAAATTCACGAGAGTAAGATGCATGGATTGTTTTTTCAAATCTAGCGCCTATTATTCGTCTAATTTTTAACAAAGACAATGGGTTCTTTAAAAGCTTTTTTTTATTTATCCAGACAAAATCATCAATAAATTTTTTATCCAATGTTTCAGATAGCTCTTTGTTTATTATATTACCTAGAAGGGTTATTTTATAATCTTTATAGAGTAAGCTTGTGCGAATTTCTTTTAAGAAATTACGAAATAAAATATAATCACCAATCGCGTCTAGTTTTACTATAAGCAGAGTTTTTTTACTTTTTTTGAGGGGTGAAATATTTGGTATTAACAAACATACAAATTTAAAATAAAGTTCCTTGGCCATATTTTTTATGGTCATTTTCATTATTTTGTTATTAAATAATCACTGTCGCTGACAGTCTTACTTTTTGTGATGAGTTTGATCAGTAAGTCTAATTGAAGCTTAGTTAAAATATAAATTAGATCAATACTTACTTTCTTTTTACTCCTTGTTAATAAGTGAAGGCTTGAATTGTTTGAATATAAATTAAAATTAAATTTTTCCGCTATTATCTGTAGACTTTTTTTAGAGTAAAAAGATACATGTTGGCCATGTTCAGGTCCTAAATATTTCCATTCAGTTATATTATTGTCTGGAATTAATTCGGTCGAGAATAATATATTATCTGATATATTTGCCATTCTCTGTAACTCTTTTATCGGGTCAATAAAATGCTCAAAACTTTCAAAAGAAGTTAGTAGCTCGATTCTTGCTGGATTATTGATCTTCCATTCGAAACCTTGGGCTAGAAGGTTACTTGTGTGGGGGTCATGCCATAAAAAATTAAGGCCTATATCTCGCATCAAACGTGTGAATACTCCATATCCGCCAGCAAAATCTAGAAATGTACCTTTTCTATCAAATAAGAAATAGATTAACAGAGATGTCATTTTCGAGAGGTGAATGTTTCTCGCTAGTAGTCCCGTATCACTGATGTTTATTGTCTTTTGATATGCCTCATCAAGCCAGTATGGTTCTTCAGTCTGAATAAAATTACAATTTATACATTGATAATATTGTACATTGTATTTATTCAATACAAGCTTTTTAAAGATACTTACACTGTCTTTTTTACATATTCTACAAAGCATGGCTATTAATTAAGAAATTGAATTTTTGATTAATCTTTCCAGATTTTTTTTGTACTCATTGAAGGTATAGTTATTTCTTATTTTTTCTTTTGCAAGAGTAGACATTTTTAGTATTTGTTCAGCGTTAAGTTCCAAAGCTTTCTCTATAGCGTATTTAATATAATCTAGTTTTGGGACTTCGATAATAATGCCAACATCATCTATGTCTAGGCTAGAAGCTTTTGTAACAATAGGTATCAGACCACCATTTGCCACAGTGTTTAATATCGCTGGTGAGCCTCCTTCACTAATGGAAGGGGAAATGGTAAAAGCACATCGATCTACGATTTCCTTATATTTGTTCGATCTAATGTCTACAAAACCATGGTTAATAATGTTCTCTGATTTTTTTAGAATCGGAGTGTAGAAATCAAAAAATTCTTTCTCGTTATTTGACGCTCCACATATGTGCAGGCAAATGTCTTTACGCGCGGAGAATATATCGATAAGAATATCTAATCCTTTATGTAGTAGTCCAGAACTACCAAACCACAGAAAGTGTTTTTTTGCTTCGCGAAAGTCCTTTTTTGTAAGATCTGCGTTGTACGTGTCATAAAAGAAAGCATTCAGGTTCACGTATCTTTCTTCTCCAGATTTATCAATCTCTTTATACGTGTTTAGGGCAAAGCTGCCTCCTAATACAATAACTTTATCCGACAACAGCACTTGTAGATTTGGGTTTTTTTCAGTACTTCTTGAGGAGGTCGTTACCAATTTGTTGTGGGATATATAGAAATCACGTATTTTTAATATCGTCTCAACATTAGAATATATTGGGTTACAACCAGTAGCATAGAATATTCTTTTTAATGGTCTGTCGGTAAAAAAGAAAGAGCTTTCAAATGGTTTACCCATACCATATATAATTTCATATTGGGAATAGTCTATTTTTTTATTCGACGTAATATCAATAACATCAACCCTAAAACCTAATCCGTGAAAAATTTCGGCAGCGGCGTAGCATTCTGATAAATTTGTGTGAGCTAGATTATTTTTTAAAAAAAATGGGTCAGTAATATAGGATAGTAATATTTTTTTTTGATAGTTTGTCTTAAAAACATTTTTTTTAAATAGGGGAATAATTTTTAAATTTTTATTCATTTTAATCCCCATGATAGAAGCTATATGTTTAAAAATATTTTTCATATTAATATTTGAGTTCTCATTGCTGGCTTACCCCAGTGCTTGAATCTAATCTATAAAAGGCAAGAGGTTCTTCTATAATTGCGACATCGAATTGGGAACTGACTCTCATTTGGAAATCTCTGTCATCATAGGAGCAAACTCTTTGTTTGTATGGTAGAAAACCCCCGACAGCTATCCAGGCAGACTTAAGAAATGATGATCCTGACATGGTCATATTTATATCGTTTAAGTGTTTATATTTCCTTGCCTTATCTATATTGAATATATCATATTTAGGCACATATGGAAGTATATCGGGTAATATATGATTAAATCTCAGTAATTCATCTCTTGTAAAAGTTATGCCCCCGGCTCCCAACATCCTGATGTTTGGGAGTCTTTCATAAGTTGAGATGGTTATATTGATTGCTAAATTATTTAAGGCGTCGTCAGCGTTTAGGATAATAAACAGGTTATTATCAGAACTATCTATTGCCTTATTAAGTGAACCTGCTTGGTTTAGGTTTAATTCATTATTTATTAATTTAAATGTGTATTCATTTTGTAGTTGTTTAATTATATCAAGAGTATCGTCTGTTGAGCAGTCGTTTATTATCGTCGTCGGTGTGCCGGGAGGAATGCTTTCAAGCGCCGTCTTTAAATATTTTCCATGATTAAAACAAGGGATAAGAATTTCTGGTTTTAGTTCAGTTTCTCTTTCTGGTAAAGATCGACCTGCTTTCTCGTCTATAAAAATATTAATTTTACTATTAATAAATTTATTTTTAATCTTTATTTCAATTTTTTTAAAAATATTCATTTTAATATTTTGCTTATTTTTTTGGCTACATTATATAAACCAATTTTCGTCAATATTTTGATGACGATCAGTCTAATGGATAATTTATCTATACCTGACGCCTTAAATAATAAGCTGTCGTAAAGTCGATTGCTTATTATTGCATTAGGAGAAGTGAGTTTGTCAGTGTTTACATTAAAAGTTTTCAGGAATAATGATTTGCTGACTTTTTTTCTTGTGTGCGTTCCTTCGACCCCGATGTTGCTTACCATATTATATTTTGGAATAATGTTTAAACCATTATTGGTTATGCATGTGTATGCCCACTGATAATCCCAAGTATCGATTCTATCATTGTAGACGTTGTCAAATGCGATTGAAAAATAATTTTTTACTCGGTTGTTAGGATAAAAATTAGATAATAGCCCCCCTTTTTTATTTATTGGCCAATTTAATATTTTCTTGTCATAAAGCTTCCATGCTCGTCTCCATGTTGCCCAACCCCAAATGGAATATACCTTGGAGTAATAATAATCGCTTTCTAAATTTGGAAATGAGGTGGCTGGATTTGACCCAGAGATCATCATTATTTTTTTTTCATCTCTGTAACGTTCCAACATTTTTTGGCAGAAATCAAAAAAGGATAGAGACGGGAGGCAATCATCTTCTAAAATAATTCCTTCTTCTACATTTTCAAAAAACCAAGTAATCGCAGAGCTGACCGCCTCTCCGCAGCCGAGGTTCTTTTCTCTGAATAGTGTCTGGACGTCACATTTCCAGTCTACCTGAGTTACAATTTTTCTTGCTTCAATACAAAATTCTTTTTCTTTTGCTATATTGTCTCTTGGTCCATCAGCGGCAATGAAGAGTCTTGATGGTCTAATTTGACGAATAACATCGAACACCTTTTGGGTGGTATCTGGTCTATTGAATATAATAAAAAGTATCGGTATATCCATGCTATTTATAATTTATTATTGATTTTAGTATTAAAATACCATGTTTCCTTGATGCGTCGAAAAAGAAAATACCGAAAGTCGCTAGCATATAGGCAACTAAGGTTGCAATTGCTGCTCCGTTTATACCTATTTTTGGGATTAAAATAATATTAAGAATGATATTTACTAATGCTCCCAGTAACGTACAATAAAAAGATATTTTTGTTAGGTTATTTACCAATAAATATTGTCCAAGTGTGATACCCAAGGAAACACCTACTCCTGCCCAAACGTAAATTTGTAATGTTGTGACTGCATCAACATAAGCTATTCCAAATAATATTCTTACGATGGGGTAAGCTAAGATTGTTGTAATTAATGCAATGGAAAATGATAACCAAAACATTAAAAAGTATAATTTTTTCATTCTACTCTCGAAAAACTCTTTACTTACCTTAAAAGCGTTGATGATTGTCGGCGAGAGAGATGTGCAGATCAACATTGGTATAAAATACCAAGTTTCGGAAAGTTTTGCTGCCACAGCATAAATACCAACTTGCTCATTACCAAGTATATTTTTTATCATGACCTGGTCTATTCTCATATAAATACTAATTGCGATTGAGGAGAGCATTAGCGGCCAGGAGTCTTTTAATAAAGACTTAGCAATATTTTTATTAAACCTCCATTTTTCTATTCCATTATTTAAACGTTTGAAAAAGAACAATAAAATAAGGGCATAGATTGTCGTCTCAATTATATAGACAAGCATTAGCCAAAATATTCCTCTATCTAGAGCAATAAGTGATATTTTTAGAGCCATAGATATTACAGTGGCAATTATCTGGGCTATAACGATTTTTTTTGACAGAGCCTGTGATTGAAAATAAACCTCAATGATGTTAAACGCCTGAGGAATAAAATTTAATGAAAGGATCCAAATTAGCCCAAGTGTGAATGGGTCTTTTGTTGTGAAGAAAGATACGACAACGACTGTAATTATAGCGATTAAACTTCCGATAATTTTAAGATAGAAACCTGTTCCGATTAAATCATTTTTTTTACTGTGATCTTTAATTATTTCTCGACTGACTATACTATCTATACCAAATGAGGTCAGAAACCCAAAAAGACCAACAAAACTGAGTACGTAATTGAAAAGTCCATAATTCCCCGGACCAAGATAACGAGCGATATAGATTCCGATCAAGAACGCTGTAAGAATAACAAATGACCGACCAAAAAATAACCATCCCGTGTTCTGCAAATACTTCTGAAACCCAGCATGATGCCATTTTTCGGTGGCATAAATGATGAATTTTTGATATGTGGAGACGTCTGTGGCCATAAATTTATTGTTTGATATTAGCATTTTTAGACTAAATTTGCCATTTGTGTGAATGTATAAAAGATTGTGAAAATGGAATGAAAATTTTGTGTAATTTTTTATTGCAAATCAATAATAAGCGTTAGAACATAATATTTAGTGAAAGTAAAAAATGTTGAAAAATAAGGGTGGGTGGGGAAGGGTGAGGGAACCTCGGTAGGCTTATCCACAGGCCTAATATTGCGTGAATTTGGCTGGTCAGGCAGTATTGCGGGCAATGAATCAGATGAACGCATTGGGTTCAAAGAGATTTTTTCACATCTATAATCGAGGAAAAGACGATAAGGAAATTTTCATCGATCATAGTGACTATTTCCGTTTTACTCTAATGCTCTACTGTTGTAATAATACTGAACCGACCCAGATGAAGAAAGCCCAATGCGTCGGAGCCAACTATTACGGTTTAGCCGAAGTGAAGCGAGGGAAACCATTAGTCGACATCATCAGTCATAGCCTGATGCCGAATCGATTCCATTTATTGATTCGCGAAAGAGGGGTTGGCAGTGTTTCGAAATTTATGGCCAAACTCTCCACCGGCTATACAATGCATTTCAATCAAAAATATCAAAGACGGGGCCCGTTATTCGCGGGTCCTTTTCAATTCTTTACTATTCGGTCGGAAGCCGAATTAAAATATCTCTTTGCCTATATTCACCTGAAGCCATTAAAGCACGGAGTAAATAGGCGCAAGCATCCTCGGTTTTTGGGCGACGATTTAATCAAGGCCTCACTTCGGCGGTACGAATATTCCAGCTACTTGGATTATATGGGAAAGGATCGTCTGCGTAAAATTATTCTCGAGCCGACGATTTTTGAAAAATACTTTAAATCACCAGCTGATTTCGAACGGAATATTTTTGATTGGTTGAGACTGGATAAAACCCGCGATTTGGTGGATAGGCCTAATTTTTTTAATCAAAATTTTAATTTTAATTCATAAAATGAAAAATAATAAAAGTATTTTTTGGTTTAGTTTGATTGTTGTCTTAATAGTTTTTTTGCTCAATTTTATAAGTTGGCAAGTAGCCAGGGCATCGGTCGTGAATATTTCTCGGATTGTTTTCTCGACTGATCGGCAAGTAGTAGGCGTGGGGGAGGTATCTGCTGAATTAAACATTCAAACTCAAAATAGTGATGGTTTGGCCGAGGCTCTGGATGAAACGGCAGATTTAACTTTAACCACTACTTCTGGAACAGGTGAGTTTTCTTCAAGTGGTACTGGCTGGTCGGCTGATGATGTATTGACGATGAACAAAACTTGGTCTAATCGCAAGTTCTATTATAAAGACACAACTGAAGGAGAGTTTACGATTACAACGGTTTTAACGACGCGAACGACGGGGAAGGTTTGGTCCACTTCACAATTGATTAAAGTCGGTGAAGATGACGGTACTTTTACTGATGGTAGTGGTGGGTCTGAAGATGAAGATGAAAATAGTGGATCAACGACTTCAACTACGACCAGAACTAGCTCAGCGAATAGTACTCACACTTCTCAAGACGATTTAAGTGATTTAGCTGATGTAAAAAGTAATTTGAAGATTTCAATTGGCCGTGATCGGACGGTTTTTGTCGGTGTGCCGGTTCATTTCGAGGCTCATGATAATTTTTTTACAAATCCTGAAAACACGAAGGTTTATTACAGTTGGTCTTTTGGTGATGGAGCATCTACCCGTGGAGCCGGGGCAACACACATATATATGTACCCGGGCGAATACAATGTCGTGGTGAATGGGGAATACAAAGATAGTAAATCAGTGACCAGGATTAAATTAAAAGTTTTAGCGCCTGATCTCTTGATAGGAAAAACTGACGATAATTCGATTAGTTTAAAAAACAAAGCGACGACAGAAGTGAATTTGTCGGGTTACGGTTTATTTTCAACCGAGCAAAAATATATTTTTCCAACTGATACCATAATTTCAGCTAGTAAAAGTGTAATTTTCCCCAAGGAATATATCAAGCTATTTTACCAAGGCGTAGAAGTGTGGCTGGGGGATTATTTGGGGCGAAAATTGTTCTCGGTATTTTAGACTTTACAAAAGAGTAAATTTAAGTATACTGTTCTCATAAGCCAAAGACAGTGAGCGTCCCGAGGTTCAATCGAGGGACTTGAAACACCAGCTCGCCGAGGTAGACTCAATACTTTTTAGTATTTGTCGGCTTAAAAGGTCGATCATTTTTTAACTCAAAAAAATATGCCAATTAGTAAAAATAAGAAGACAGAAATAATCAATAAGGTTTCGGCAGTTCTTGCTGATTCGAAATCTATGGTTTTCTTTAACTTCAAAGGCTTTAACGTGAAAAACACCACGGATATGCGCCGAGAATTAAAGAAAGCTGAAGTCGGATATTTGGTCGCCAAGAAAACTCTAGCTAAAAGAGCTTTCGATGAGGCCAAAATTGCCGGTGAAATCCCAACCCTTGTTGGAGAAACGGCGATTGCTTACAGCTCGGATTTAATTGCGCCAGCCCGCGAGGTTTATAACTTTCAAAAGAAGTTCAAAGATAACCTTTCGATTGTCGGTGGAATTTTCGACGGTAAGTATATGAACAAAGAGGAAATGTTGGCGCTGGCCCTTATTCCATCACAACAGACTCTTTATGCTCAATTCGTTAATGTTATCAATTCACCGATTCAGGGTCTGGTTATGGCTTTGGATGGGATTGCGAAGAAGAAAGTTTAGTTTAAAAATTAATTATTAAATAAATGGAAGAAACAAAAGTAGAGGTTCCAGCAAAATTCAAAGATATCGTGGAGAGCATCGAAAAGATGTCCGTCCTTGATTTGAATGAGTTGGTCAAATTATTAGAAAAGAAGTTTGGAGTTTCAGCTGCTGCGGTGGCTGTGGCTGCTCCAGCCGGTGGTGCTGCTGATGCTGGCGAAGAGAAGACTGCCTTCAACGTCGAGTTGACCGATGGTGGTGCTCAAAAGATTGCCGTTATCAAGGTGGTGAAGGAAGTCTTGGGTCTTGGTTTGAAAGAAGCCAAGGATATGGTAGATGGTGCACCAATCATGATGAAAGAAGGTATGAAGAAAGAAGAAGCGGACGCGGTTAAAAAGAAAATCGAAGAAGCGGGTGGAAAAGTTACACTTAAATAATATTAAAGCAAATTTTTCAAAAAGGACTTCAGGCTTTGCACTGGGGTCTTTTTTATACTATGATAAGCGCCATGGAAACACTCAGTAAATTATTTAGCGGGGAGGGGCGGGTTAAATTAATGCGTCTTTTTCTGTTTAATCAGACAGACCTTTTTTCTTTAGAACAAATTGTAAATAAAGCCAAAGTCTCGACCAGAATGGCAAAATCTGAACTCGATGTATTGCACAAAGCCGGCATGATTAAAAATCGTAAAGCTGTTCAGGTTAGTAAAGTAAAACGTCGTGGGAAATTAGTGGAAGTAAAAAAACGCTTGGTGTGTTGGCACCTCGATCCAGATTTCGAATATTTATTACCTTTACAGAATCTGCTAATCAATACCCGGCCTCTAAGAAAAGAAGAAATTCTTCGTCGTTTAACCAGCGTGGGTAAATTAAAAATGGTGGTAGTGTCTGGAGTCTTTATTCAAAATCCAGACAGTCGTGTAGACATGCTTATTGTGGGGGATAATTTGCGCCGTGGCGCGATCGATCGCATTGTGAAGACAATGGAAGCTGAAATCGGAAAGGAATTAGTCTTTGCTTCATTTGAGACTGCTGATTTTCAATATCGTTTGGGGATGTATGATAAATTAATTCGTGATATTTTGGACTATCCTCATCAAAAACTATTGGATAAGCTAAACCTCCAAGGCTAGACCTGGGGTTTTGGCTAGTTGCCTTAAAAGTTGCTTTGGTGATATAATAGTAGGGTAAAAGGAAAGGTCGAAACAAAAATTTCCTTGTTTATAAGTAGTGTCGTTTTATAATCAAACTCTCTTTTTTAAAAAAGAGATTAACAATTAAAAAATCTCGATTAGATTCGAGACAAACAAAAATATGTCAAATATTCAGATTTGGTCAGGCGCCGTCCAGGCTTCTTTTCAAGAAGTTTTGACTGGAGTCATTACTTTTATTCCTAAGTTTTTATTCGCCGTTGTTCTATTTTTAGTACTATGGTGGATCGCTGTGATTCTTGGACGCTTAGTGTCTCAAGTCATTAAGACTGTAAAGTTGGATGTTGCTTTGCGAGCAGCTGGTTTTGATAAGGTTGTGGATCGTGGTGGTTTTACCCTTAATTCAGGTGCCTTTATTGGCGGCTTGGTAAAGTGGTTTGTAATTGTCGTGGCTTTTGTCGCCGCTTTACAAATTCTAGGTTTACCACAGGTTAGCGAATATTTGAGCAATGTAGTTTTGGATTATCTACCTAACGTTATTGTCGCCGCTTTGATCCTTTTGGTTTCAGTGGTCATTGCGTCTGCAATTCAGAAAGTGATTGTGAGTTCAGCTAAGGCTGCTGGCATTTCTTCAGCTCACACCCTAGGTGAAATTGCTAAATGGGCAATTTGGATCTTCGCGTTTATGACCGCTTTGGCACAACTTGGAATCTTGAATGGTTTCATTCAACCTCTATTTATCGGTATTATCGCCGCTATTTCTCTAGCCCTTGGCCTATCTTTTGGTCTCGGAGGAAAGGAAGCTGCTGCTCGATATATTGAGAAAGTAAAGAGCGAAGTAAATCCTCGCTAGTTTGGTCTGAAATTTTAAATTAAAAAACACCTCAGTAATGGGGTGTTTTTTAATTAAGACAACCCCTCCCGTCACCGGCGTCTTGCCTTTCCCCCTCGTTCCACTTATAATTAAGGAATTAATAATTTAAAATGACGAAGAGAATAACCTGGATTTTTATAGTTTTTGTTGTTGCACTAATTTTTTATTTATTATTTGTCGCGCTGTTTAGCCATGTTGATTATGTCGGGTCTCTTAAGGAAATAAAGACGGGCAAATGTGTGACAGTCAGTGTGGGTGAAGGTAACTTTTTTAAAAGAACCGAACACATTCCTGATGGTTATATAAAGGATCCAAATTGTAGATTGTAATCTTAAATCTAGCCCTCAAAACAGGGCTATTTTTAATATTCAAATAGTAGTGGAAAAATGCTTGACTTTAAAAACGGCTTCGTATATACTACTCCTCACACAGATATGGTAAAAGAAATCAACTTAAACAAGCGGAAATCATAGCCACGTCTCTTAGATGTTGCCTTGAAACCCGCTCGAAAG
>Ga0172380_10000524_pt1 | contig 74182 bp, 62 predicted proteins | sample Leawe162metaG_FD_119747 | JGI IMG/M metagenome (GOLD analysis project Ga0172380, IMG submission 119747) | Leachate microbial communities from a municipal landfill in Southern Ontario, Canada - Leachate well 162 metaG | ecosystem: Engineered > Solid waste > Landfill > Unclassified | place... | reverse complement strand
GAGGGGAGCGGTTCGACGACATGTCGATAACGCGAGGGAGGGCGAAGCTCCGTCTGAGCCGTAATAAATGGGCTCACACGGAGGTTCGCCCTCCCATCGTTGGCGTTACGCGCGGATCAGGGGCGCAACTCGGTGCTTGCAAAATCATGACGGTTTTCCAGGATTCCTCCCTTGAATGCCTGCCCTCGTTTCGTCTCGCTTTTCCGCGCCTCCTCCGAACCGATCCGAGCCCGCCTGCGCCGTCTGCTCCCTCCCGGAAATTCCCGCCGCGCTCTCTTGAAAAAGATAATGCGCAACGTCTCTCTCCCCGCCGGCGGAATTCGCGTTGCCTTGAGTCGCCATTAAATCCACGCTTATGCCCGTCATTCTTACTCTCGACTCCGGCTGGACCTTCCGCGATCCGAAGTCCAACGGCCACCTTGCTGCGAAGGTTCCCGGCTGCATTCATACCGACCTCCACCGTCACGGGCTGATTCCGGATCCGTTTTTCGGCGCGAACGAACTCGGCCTGCAGTGGATCGGGGAGCGGGACTGGGTCTACCGCTGTGAGTTCGCCGCGACGGGTGAACTCCCCGAAGAGGATCGCGTCGAGCTGGTCGCAGACGGCCTCGATACCATCGCCGATCTCAAGCTCAACGGGCACCGGATCGGATCGTCCGAGAATATGTTTGTTCCGCACCGCTTCGATGTGAAGCGCGCGCTGCGCAACGGCAACAATGTCCTCGAGGTGACCTTCCGCAGCCCGATGAAATACATTCGGGCGCGGCAAGGGCCGGACGACTTTCACGAGTTCAATGACCCGGTCGGAGGGTGCTCCCACATCCGCAAGGAACAATGCGCGTTCGGGTGGGACTGGGGGCCGCGCTTCGTCACCTGCGGGATCTGGCTCCCCATCCGCATCGAGGGCCGGTCGGGTCCGCGCATTAAATCGGTCCGCGTCGTGCAGCACCACCACAGCGGCCGCGTTGACCTGGAATTTCACCCGGCGACCACCGGGAGCGGACGGATCGAGGGCGAGGTCTGCTTCGGTGGGGCGGTCGTTGCCAAAATCCAAAACGGCCGGGTGCGGATCGCCGACCCGCAGTTGTGGTGGCCGAACGGCCTTGGCGGCCAGCCCCTCTACGATGTCGAGATTCGCCTCGTTGGCAAAGACGGCCGCCTGCACGACACATGGCGCCGGCGGATCGGGCTCCGCACGATCGAACTCGACCGTCAGCCGGACGCGTTCGGCGAGAGCTTCCAATTCGTCGTCAACGGGCGTCCGATTTTCGCGAAAGGGGCGAACTGGATTCCGGCGCACAGTTTCGTCACGGAAGCGGTCCGCGCGCGCTACGACGACCTTCTGACCTCCGCAGCCGAGGCCAACATGAACATGCTTCGTGTCTGGGGCGGCGGCATCTACGAGAAAGACGAGTTTTACGACCTCTGCGACGAGAAGGGACTCCTCGTCTGGCAGGACTTCATGTTTGCGTGCGCGCTCTACCCGGGAACGCGCGAGTTCCTGAGCCTTGTCCGCGCCGAGGCAAACCACCAGGTCGCCCGGCTCGCACACCGCGCCTGCCTCGCGCTGTGGTGCGGCAACAATGAACTCGAGCAGATGCTGACGAAGCAAATTCTCAAGACCCGCAGGCGCCGGAAGGCCTACGAGGACATTTTTTACCGGCTCCTGCCGCAGGTGGTGAAGGAATTCGACGGAACGACCCCCTACTGGCCAAGCTCGCCGCACAACCCGGAGGGATACGAAAAAGGTTGCAACAACGAATGCGCGGGCGACTCCCACTTTTGGGATGTGTGGCATGCGCGCATGCCGGTTCGGACCTACGAGGAGAAGAAATTCCGGTTCTGTTCGGAGTTTGGCATGCAGTCCTACTGCTCCCCGGAGGTTGCTTCGACATTCTGCCCGCCGGGTCACTTCAATGTTTTTGGGCCGGAGATGGAGAATCACCAGAAGAGCGCCGGCGGCAATCTCATCATCTTCGACTATGTCTCGCGGCTCTATCGATTTCCGAAGGACTACGCGTCGCTCGCGTATCTCTCGCAGCTCAACCAGGCCTGGGGCATGAAGGTGGGTATCGAGCATTTCCGGCGTTCCATGCCGCGCACCATGGGTGCCCTCTACTGGCAGCTCAACGACTGCTGGCCCGTTGCGTCATGGAGCAGCGTGGAATTCGGGGGACGCTGGAAGGCCCTGCAATACGAGACGCGGCGCTTCTTCGCGCCGGCGCTCGTCAGCGTTCGCGTTCCGGGAAGCGAGTCGACAGGCATCGGCAACCGTCTCGTGAGCACGATCCACGACGTGGAGATCCACATCGTGTTCGACGGGGTCCGCGACCAGCGCGCGGATCTGAGATGGACGCTCGGGAAACTCGACGGCACGACCTTGCGCTCGGGACGCCAGTCGCTCCTCCTCCGCCAAGGCGAGTCCAACATGCGCGCGCGGCTTGACTTTGCCGGGGAAATTGCGACGCACGGTGCCGGCCGTATCGTGCTGCGCGTCGAGCTCGGGACGGAGGACGGCGAGACGTCCCGCCAGACCGTGTTTTTCACCGCACCCAAATACCTCGAGTTGCATCCGTCGAAAATCTCGACCCGGCTCCGCCGGATAGGCCCCGGTGTTTTCGAGCTCACGCTGTTGGCGCGCACGTTTCACCATGCGGTCGAATTTCATTTCTCCGGCGTGCGCTACCGTGCCAGTGACAACTTTTTCGATTTATTTGCGAACGTCCCACGAACGATCGTAATCCGCCCCGGCGAATCCGTCACCCAGCGCGTGCTCACTGAGGCGCTCAGCGTGCGGTCGTTGGTGGATACCTACGGCGTTTGATCTCTTGATAGACCTGCCGGATGGTGATGTCGGTCTGCCAGCCCAACAGATGAACCGGGAAATGCCACACGGCATCGGCCGCCGGATGCCAGAACAGCCAGATCAGGTTGATCGGGGTGACACACAATCCCCCCATAGCAGCCAAAAGAACAAAACGGCCAGCGCCGCCCGGGTGTAGATCAGCGTGCCGCAGCGGTAGAGTTTGGGACCGGGATCGGAATCGGGAGAGTTTTTCACGGCTGGCTGCAAAGCCCGGGGAGTCGAATTTCCATTGGGACGCTATTCGGAAATCCCGATGGGGAAAGGCGCTCTCCCGGCGTTGGTGACGCAGAAGCGAAGCGCCGCTGCGTCCGACTGGTCCGGCTCGATGCGGAGCGTTTCCGGGCGGCGCGATCCGTCGGTCCCGACGGTGTAGGCGCCGTGAAATCCCCGGAAGTGGAAGCATCCGTCCGATCCGGTCAGGCCCGTCGCTTCCGTTCGCCACTCGCAATGCAGCAGCTCGTGTAGCGCCTCGTAGGAGGGCTTGGGCGTGAGATCGCGGAAGAGCAATCCGGAAAACACGTTGTCCTCGCCGGGCGCCGCGCCGCCATCCGGAACATTCCACCAGGTGATCCCCGCGACGGCCGGATGGCTGAACCAGAGGCGATAAAAGTTGCGCGCCGCGTCCGCCTGGGCGGCGAGTCCTTCCGGCGAGTTGCCGGGAGCGGTGAGGGTGATCTCGCTGACATGGAGCGGCAGGCCGAAGCGTGCATGGCGGTCCAGGGCGGCGAAGATCTGCTCGGGCGGGTAAAGCTCGCCCAGGAGCAACCGCGCCATCTCCTCGTCGCTGAACATGTGGAACTGCATGCCGATCCCTCCAATTTTCGCTCCGGCGTCCAGGAGGCGGCGGATGAGGTTGGAGTATTTTTCCTTGTGGGGAAACCAGTAGCGGGACGTTTCGTTGATGTCGAAGCGGACGTTCTCCGGAAAGTGCCGGGCGGCCATCTCAAAGGCCTTGCGCTCGTATTCCTCGGGCATCGGATCCACATCCGGTTCCCGGGGGAAGCGGAAATCATTCCCGGCAAGCCGATGACCCACTGGACGCGGTGGTTCGACAGCATGGCGCACAGGACGCTCTACTACGCCGCGCTGGCGCAGCGCGCCGGGTGCGAGGCATACGGACTCGACAACGAGCTCGATCACACGGTGGACCAGCACGCGCACTGGCGGCGGGTCATCGCGGCGGCGCGGAGCGTTTATAAAGGACACCTGACTGCGGGGCACACGCACGGAGTGGATTTTCGCGGGGAATTGAAAATGCATCCCGACCACTGGTTTCGGGAACTGGACTCGCTGGGGTCGAGTTTTTACTCGCCGTTATCCGACGCGCCGGACGCAACGATCGGGATGATGACCGGGCGCATCCGGCCGGTGGTCGAGTATTACCGGGAGGTGGCCGCGCTTTTCGGGAAGCCGTTTTATTTCGCCGAGTGCGGGTGTTGTTCGACGGCGGGGGCCACGATGAAGCCCTACGGATGGGACAACCCCGGCGGATACGACGGCGACGAACAGGCGAACTACCTCGAGGCGGTGCTGCGGGCGTTCTGGGACGAGCCGTGGTGGGCGGGTCTGTATTGGTGGAAATGGGAGGAACAAAACGATCGTCCGTGGCTGCGCGACGATCCGCGCGGCGACAAGGGATTCCCGATCTGGGGCAAACCGGCTGCGGAGGTTTTCAGGCGATGGGCCGAAAAAGAAAGGAGATCCGCTTGGCACGAAACGGATTCGGGAATTTCAAGTCATAGGTAGTCGGCCCTTAGTTCTACTTTGTTAAGATAACTTTCGATTTCCGTGCCTTTTTCCGCGCCGAATCGATCAATTTTTTCCGGGTCTGATGTCGTCGGGATCGCATGAGCGGCGCGGCAGGCAGACTTCGAGCAACTCGACGATATCCCGCACAGTCAGGAGAGGAATGCTCTGCGCGTGGGCGAAACTTCACTTTTCAGGCTTTGATGCGGTAGTTTCGCGGGGTCGTCCCCGTGTAGCGCCTGAAGACGCGCGAAAAATAGCTCTGGTCCTCGAACCCGCATTCCAGCGCGATCTGGATGATGCTCTTGCCGGTCCGGCGCAGCATCGTTTTCGCGCGGTCCACCCGGTATTGGGCCATGAGGTCGGTGAACGTCCGCCCGGTTTTCTCGCGGATGAGGTGCGAGAAATGGCTTCCGGAGAGCCCGGCGGCGCGGGCCACGGCATCCCGGTCGAGCGGTTCGCCGAGGTGTTCCTCCATGAATGTCACCGCGCGTCCGAGCAGAACCGCGTTGGGAAATTGTCTGTGGTCGCGGATCGCGTCCATCACGCGCTCGAGCATCCCGCAGAGCCAGGAAGAGACTTCCTCCTCGTCCTGCAGCCCCGCGAGGGCGGTGGCGCTTTCGAAATTGCAGCCGAGCACTTCCGAGGGGTCCGCGCCGGATTCCACCGCCGCCCGCGACATGACGACGACGAGCTCGAGGGCGAGGCTTTTGAGCAGCTCCGGGCGGGAGCGGGCGGCATGGTAGATGCCGACGAGAACGCGGTTGATGATTTCGCGCGCCGCCTGCCGCTCCCCGCGCTTGATGGCCGCGAGCAGGCCCGGCTCCTCGCGCAGGTAGAGGTCGCGGATGCCGTCGTAGAGCCGGTCCTTGAGGACATGGATCGCCTCGGCCCGCTCGCGCTCGCGCTGCGATTTGTTGCGGCGGGCGCGGAGAAAATCCGCGTTGACGAGGTTGGCCTGCTCCATGAGTTCGAGGAGCCGCCCGGCGGCCGCGCGGATCTTGCGGGAAATGTCCCCGGGCTCGCCCCCTTCGAGCGGCACCCTTTCCACGATCAGTCCCCCCGTCACGAGCGAGTTCATCATCAGGGGAAGCCCCCAGCCCACAAGCCCGTCCTCGTCCGGCATCACGCAGGCCTCCCCCCAGCGCAGCGCCTCGCGGATCACCTGGGTCCTCCAGTGTTCTCTTCGCCCGGCCCCCCGCTTGCCGGCCAACCGGCCTTCCGCATCGGTTTCAACCGCCTTGAAGCCGGTCTCGCGGTGAAATGCCCGCCGCAAATCCCGCAGGAGGTCACAAGCCATTTGGAACCTCCCCCAATTTCCGGTGGACGTTTGCAAGGGGGGAATTTCCCGTGTCGCGGATGGCCCGGGGCGCCTCATCGGACGGAAACCAACATTGCCCGGGTGCCAGCTCTGCATGGGGAGATGTGGGGAAATGAGAATGCGTGGCCATGAGAGAAGATTCGCTGGCGCTTTAAAAAATTCAAAAACCTTCGGTAGTTTTGCTGGATCAAGCATAGCCAGGGAGGCCTTCGCGGGCGATGTATTATTTTTCTGCGGCGGCGGCTTTTTCCCCCGAGCGGAAGCCTTGCATGCCCCGGGGATAACCGGCAGGATCACCCTCATCGCATGTCGGATCTGCTTCGGCATTTTATCACCGCCCTGGGTTTGGAGGACCGCCGTGACAAAGGTCAGCAACGCGGCAGGGAGCCCGCCGGCGAGCCGCTTGTCCAGACCAGTCGCAGCACGACGGTTTTCGCCGGCGAGGGCGGTGCCTGGTTGGAATATCTGCAGCGCCCGTGGAAATCCCGCCCGGATGGCCGGATCCGGATGGAAATCCACCCCCGGGACGGGCGGCTCGAATTCGTCGCTGGCAACCAGCGTTCCGCACGGTGGGCGGAGGCCCTCACGCAGGCTTTCCGGGAAATCCCATCGCGCCTGGAAAGAAGTTCCGTTGCGGCCCGGGTGTTCCGCGAGATGGTTTTTGGGAACCCGGCGAATTCGGTGCCGGGGTTGATGCTGGATTCCTGTCCGGACCTTCCCGCCTGCGCGACGAGGGAGATGCTGGCGGGCGAAGGTCAAACGTCTGCGGAATCCAGAATTCTGGTCCGGACCCGGATGCTCGAGGAGTTCGAGCCCCGGGCGGACAGCCCGGCCAACCCGATGGAACGGCTCGGAAATCTCTGGGAAGTCGCCCGGCAAATCCTGCTGCAGCTCGGCCACGAGAGTTACCCGAGAGACCGTTTCACCGAGCGAATCAAGCTGACGACGAACTTCGCCCTGGTGAATCTCCACCTGCTCTACGATGGCAGGAAAGACGGGCGCCTCCAGCCGAGTGAAGTCGGCGAGGCTTTCGAGACCCTTTCCGCGAAGCGCGGAAAATTGGATCGCCACGAGCTCTTTGTCCGGGAGCCGTTTTTCCGGCTGCTGTCCGACCTGTCGTTCCTGCTGCGGGAGAGCGCCGTCGGGAGCTTGTGGGATACGGCTGCGGTGATCGTGCGCGACTACCTGGATTCCCGCTACCTCCGGCTCAGCATCGCGGGCCTCATGCCGGAAAAACCGGCCTGGCAGGAGGCGATGCCGGTCGAGTGGAAAGGCCCGAGAAAGATCAAAACCCCCCGGCCGGAAATCGGACGCTACGGGATCATCGACGACGAGGACGAGGATGCCTGGAAGCAGGTGCGCGGACCGTTTGAAGACATCGGGTATCTGATCATCGGCCAGCTCGGGATGGGGCAGTTCGGGCGTGTCTACGAGGCGATCAACATGGCCAACGGCAGCATCCCGGAGCGGGTGGCCGTGAAGGTGGACCGAATCCGGAAAGGCAGGAAAAAGGAGGCCATCGAGGCGGCGGACACCATCATGGCCATCGCCCGCGGGCTTTCGAAGTCACCCCACGTCATCCGGGTATTTGATGCGGGCCACCTGAAAAAGATCCGCTCGAACTACCACATCTTGCAGATCGTCGAGGGGGACACGCTGGACCACCTGATCGGGGTCGCCGGGAGCGAGCACACCAGCATCCTGCGCCCCAAACTCCGCCGCGCCTCGAAGGACGAGGCCAGCCGCGAATTCCTCAAATCTCTCAGCGGGAGCGCCGGCGAGGCCTGGCGGAGGGACAGGAAATCCCCGCCATTTGTCGTGCCGCCCGGGTTGAACCACGCCCTCGATCTGCTCACCAGCACGGTGCTTTGGCTCGAGGAGGTCCACAATCTCGGGTTCGCGGTCAATGACCTGAAAAACGGGAACGTGATGCTGAGTCGGCGCGGGCAGTTCAAAGCGATCGATCTCGACTCCTACAGCCGGATCTATTCCTGCCTCGACAAACTGCCGGACTTTTTCTTCCTCGCCGTCTCGTCGCTCCAGCTCGTCACCCGCGGGTCCGCATGGGAGAAGTCCGCGAGGTCGTCCGATATCCGAGCGCTCCTCGCGGATCCGGGAGCCGTGGAAAGGCGGCTTCTTGAGGTCTGGCCGTATGGCGACATCGCGGTCCAGAGCGCCGGGCGGGTGACGACCGCCGATGTCACGCGGTTTTTGGCCGGGTTCATCGACGATGCCCGGTCCGGGCGGTTTGCCGAAGATCCCGGGCGGTTCACGGCGGCCATTGACGCCCTGATCTTCCTGAAGCGTCGGCTCACGGCCGAGGAAATGGTGCTGCAGTGAGCCCGCCGAGGCTGCCGGGGAAAGCGCGCCTCGGAAAACATTGGCCAGCGGCGTGCGGGTCGAATATACCGCCGACATGCTGACACTTTATCTTCTGCGGCACGGGCAGACATCTTTCAGCCGTGCCAACGCGTTCTGCGGGGCGGCACTCAATCCCGACCTCACCGAGGATGGGCGGAAAATGGCGGAATGCTTCGCGAGGGCCTACGGCACCACCGAATGGCAGGCGATTTTCTCCAGCCCGCTCAAGCGCACGCTCGAAACCGCCCACCCGATCTGCAACGCGACCGGGATGTCCCCGCAGGTGCGGGACGGGTTGAAGGAAATCGGCTACGGCCAGTGGGAGGGCAAGACCGTGGAGGAAGTCGAGACGGAGTTCCATGACGACTACCTCGCCTGGACGGCAGACCCCGCATGGTATCCGCCCACGGACGGCGAGCCCGCAGTCTCCATCGCGCACCGCTCGCTCCAGGTCGTCGAGGAAATCCAGCAGGTCTACGACGAGGGCAACGTGCTCATCGTTTCGCACAAGGCGACGATCAGGATTCTCATGTGCTCGCTGCTCGGGATCGATGTCGGGCGCTTCCGCTACCGCCTCGCCTGCCCGGTGGGCTCGGTATCGGTCGTCGAATTTGGCAAACACGGCCCCCTGCTCAGGGCCATGGCCGACCGCGACCACCTCGAGGATCGCCTGAAAATCCTGCCGGGAACGTAGAAGGGATCTTCCGGGGCCGCCGTCCTCGCGCGGCTTACTTGGCGAGGATGCTGTCCAGGATGTCCCAGGCCGAGATGACGCCGACCAGCAGCCCGCTGGCGGGCTCGACGACCGGAAGAAAATTCCGCCCGTGGAAGAGGTAGAACATCGCGGTGACGAGCGGCTGATCGGGACGCAACACGGGTGTGTCGGTGTCCAGGTAGCGGCGCACCGGCTTGTCGGCGATGGCGGAGAAGCGCTCGCGCACATCTTCCATCGTTTCGGACAGCATCCCGCCATCGATCATCTTCGCGATCCGGTCGAACCGCGGATCATGCACCGCAACCTGGGGAAGGATCGCGGCGATGAGCAGGTTTTTCCGGAACTGCCCGATGTATCGCCCGTTGTTGTCGACGACCGGCATGGCCAGCACCTTGTTTGTCACCAGGGACTGCAGGCATTCGGCGAGGGTCATCCCGGCGGTCAGCACGGGATAATCCGTGGCCATGACGCGGGAACAAGTGTCATCGGGGGGGGCGGGTTGTTTCATAGTTTTGGTCGTTTGACGGGTGTGGGAAAATCATTTCACGCCGAGGAGTGCGAGCAGGATGCCGCCGGAAATCGCGGTCCCAAAGACCCCGGCCAAGTTCGGTCCCATGGCATGGTAGATGAGGAACAGCTTCGGGTTCTCCTTGTTCGCGACGATGTGCGAGACGCGCGCCGCGATGGGGACGGACGCGATCCCTGCGGATCCGATGAGAGGGTTGATCTTCGTCTTCAGGAAGAGATTCATGATTTTCGCCGTGATGACTCCGGAGGCGGTTCCGAAAACAAAAGCGACAAGCCCGAGGCAGACGATTTCCACCGTCTGCATGCTGAGGAAGGTTTTCGCGCTCATGGTGGAACCAATCGCCACGGTCAGCACGATGGTGACCAGGTTGAGCAGCGTGCCGCCCGCAGTATCAGCCAGGCGCCCGACGAGGAGGACCTCCCGGAACAGGTTGCCGAGCATCAGCATCGTCACCAGGGGGGCCACCGGCGGAAAGAACAGGTTGACGATGATGGCGATGACCACCGGGAAAATGATCCTTTCGAGGCGGCTGACCTTGCGGAGCTGGGCCATCTGGATGTTCCGCTCGGCCTTCGTGGTCAGCAATCTCATGATGGGCGGCTGGATGATCGGCATCAGCGCCATGTAGGAATACGCGGCCACGGAGATCGGCGGGAGCAGGTGCGGGGCGAGCTTCATCGTGACGAAAATCGCCATCGGGCCGTCCGCGCCACCGATGATCCCGATGGCTCCCGCCTCCGGGAGCGTGAACCCCAAAACCTTCGCCAGGATGAGGGCGACAAAGATCCCCAGGTGCGCGCCCGCCCCCAGGATGACGAGCCTGGGGTTGGCGATCATCGGACCGAAGTCTGTAATCGCCCCCACCCCGAGAAAAATCAGCGGCGGAACGATCAGCAGCGAAACTCCCTTGTAGGCATAATCGAAAAGCCCGCCCGGTGCCGCGAGGTCGGACCCCGGGATGTTCACCACGATGCACGCAAAACCGATCCCGATCAGCAGGAACGGCTCGCATTTTTTGGCCACCGCCAGATAAATCATGGCCGAGCCGACGCCGATCATCGCGAAATTTCCCCAATACAGATGGGCGAGCCCGGTCTGCTCGAAAAGCGCGACAAACAACGATATCAGTTGATCCAGCATTGTTCCCTTCCCCGGCGCGGCCTCTCAATGGCCGCCCTTCAGGTCCTTCTCGTCGATCGCCCAATACCGGTTCACCACCGGAAGAATCGCGAGGATCACCCCGATTCCCGAGATGATCACGAAACTCAAAATGAAATCGATGATGCTGATCAGGAACGCGCCCTCGACGTTGTCGGGAATCGGTGTCATGGGTTTGGCTGCGTTTCCATGCCGCGCTGGTAACGGGTCCCGGCGGAGATGTCCAGTTTCGGGTTGGGGGAGGAACGGGTATTTTGGGCATTCATTGACGATGGTCAAAACAGGTTCTCCGCCGTCTCGATCCGTGACATTTGAAAAGGATCTTCTAAAAAGGGTCGCCATGAAGCCGCCATCCATCGACGCGGGGCCCGGGCCGCTTTTTGTCGGGCGGGGCCTGACGAAGGTCTATGCGGCCGGCGAGACGGAAGTCCGGGCGCTGGATGGAGTGGACATCGAGCTCGGCGCAGGGGAGCTCATCGTCCTGCTCGGCCCGTCGGGCAGCGGAAAGTCCACCTTGCTCAACAACCTGGGCGGCCTCGATGTGCCGACCGACGGCACGCTGGCGTATCGCGGGCGCGACCTTGCGCGGGCGGACGAGCAGGAACTCACGCTCTTCCGCCGCAATGCCGTGGGATTTGTGTTTCAATTCTACAACCTCATCCCCAGCCTGACCGCGCGGGAGAATGTCGCCCTGATCACCGAGATCGCCACCGACCCCATGACACCGGAGGAAGCGCTCGCCCTCGTGGATCTCGGGGACCGGATGGACCACTTCCCCTCGCAGCTTTCCGGCGGGCAGCAGCAGCGCGTGGCGATCGCTCGCGCCATTGCAAAACGGCCGGAAGTCCTCCTCTGCGACGAGCCGACCGGGGCGCTGGATCTGAAAACCGGCATCACCGTCCTCGAAGCCATCGAAAAAGCGAACGTCGATCTCGGCACTCTCACCGTCATCATCACCCACAACGCCGTCATGGCGGAAATGGCGGACCGCGTGATCCATCTCTCGGATGGAAAAATCGCCAAAATCGCCATCAACCCCACGCGCCGCCCCGTGCGTTCGTTGGAATGGTAGTCAGGCCGCCTCGCGGCAATGCGAAATTCGAAATATCGGGCCGCACCGCTCCCGGGATTTCCCCCGTTCCGCATCCCCCCCGATGAGAGCTCTCGACCTCAAATTGCTGCGCGACATCGGGAGGATGAAAGGCCAGATGCTCGCGGTCGGCCTGGTGATGGCCTGCGGCCTGGCCATGATGATCATGGCGCGGAGCCTGATCCTTTCGCTCGAGACAACGCGCGCCGCGTATTACGAGCACAACCGGTTTGCCGATGTGTTCTGCGATTTGAAACGGGCCCCGAATTCCCTGCGCGGGCGGCTTGCCGCGATCCCGGGCGTGGCGGCGGTCGAGACGCGGGTCGTCGGGGCATTGCGCATGGATCTGCCGGGACTCGCCGAGCCGGCGGATGGCACGGTCATTTCCATTCCCGAGGACCGCCCGATGCGTCTGAACACGCTGTCCCTGCGCGCCGGGAGGTTTCCCGAGGTCGGGAAGGCGAACGAGGCCATCGTGGGCGAGGCCTTCGCGAAGGCCCACGGGTTTCAACCCGGAGATTCCCTCGAGGTCATCCTCCGCGGGGCGAAGGAACGGCTGACCGTCGTCGGCGTCGCGCTCTCGCCGGAATTCGTTTTCGAGGCCCGCCCCGGCGAGGCGCTGCCGGACAACAAACGGTTCGGGGTTTTCTGGATGAACGAGCACGAGCTGGCCAAGGCCAACGATCTCGACGGCGCGTTCAACAATGTGGTCGTGGACGTCGCGCCGGGCGTGGATCCGGCACCGGTGATGGCGGAGATGGATCGCCTGCTCGAACCCTACGGCGGGCGGATCGCCTACGGACGGCGGGACCATGCCTCGGCGAAACAGCTCGACGACGAGATCATGATGCTGAACGGCATGTCCGTCGCCTTTCCCGTGGTCTTCCTCGGCATCGCCACGTTCATGACCAGCGCGGTGCTCGCGCGCGTGATCCGCCTCCAGCGCGGGCAGATCGCCCAGCTCAAGGCGTTCGGGTATTCGTCCGGCCAGGTCGGGATGCACTACCTGAAATTCGCCCTGGTCATCGTGGCGATCGGCCTCCTGGCGGGCGGCGTCGCAGGGGCATGGCTCGGGTCGAACGTCGTGCGGATGTATCACAAGTTTTTCCAGTTCCCATCGCTCGCTTTTCACCCCGACTTTGCCGCCATCGGCGTGGCGTTCCTGGCGAGTTCCGGCGCGTCGCTCGTCGGCGTGATGGGTGCGGTGCGCCAGGCGATGCGCCTGCCGCCGGCGGAGGCGATGCGCCCCGAGCCGCCAGCGGATTTCAAGCCTTCGGCGCTCGAACGGATGGGCGTCACAAACATCGCGGGGCCCTCGATGCGCATGGCGCTGCGGAATATCGAGCGCCGACCGTGGCAGGCGGTGTTCACGGTCCTGGGCCTCGCGCTGGCGGTGGCGATCCCCGTCGTGCCGGGGGCCATGCGGGACGGGATTTCGTTTCTCCTCGATTTCCAGTGGACCCTCGCGGAGCGGCAGGACGTGACGGTGGCGCTCATCGAGCCGGGGTCGGCCGACGCCTTCAACGACATCCGGCATCTGCCGGGCGTGATCCACGCGGAACCGTTTCGCACCGTGCCCGCGCGGCTTCGCTTCGGGCATCGCAGCCACCGCCTCGCAGTGACGGGCGTGCCTCCGGGAACCCTGCTCAACCGCGCCCTGGATGCACGCGGCACTCCCCTTCCCGTGCCGCCCGACGGGCTGCTCGTCTCGGAGAAACTGGCGGAAATGCTGGGCGCAAAGCCGGGGGATTCGCTGACGATGGAGGTGCAGGAGGGCCGCCGACCCAGCCGGGAAGTTCCGCTTCACGGCCTCATCACCGATTTCGCCGGCCTGGCCGCCTACATGGACATCGGCGCGCTGCGCCGCCTCATGCAGGAAGGGTCGACGGTGAGCGGCGCGCACCTGGCGCTGGACGCGGAACAGAGAGGGGCCTTTCTGGACAAAATCAAGGAGGTGCCCCGCATCGCGAACCTCGGCATCACCTCGGCGCTCCAGGAGAGTTTCCGGAAAACAACCGCAGAGTCGATCACCCTGATCCAGGGCATCTACTTCACGTTTTCCGTGATCGTCGCATTCGGGGTGGTCTATAACAGCGCGCGCATCGCGCTTTCCGAGCGCAGCCGCGATCTGGCAACCCTGCGCGTGGTGGGGTTCACAAACGGTGAGGTCGCAGGCGTGATGATCGCCGAACTCGTCATGCTGACGGTCGCCGCGATCCCCGCAGGACTCTGGGTCGGCGGACAACTCGCCAGCTTCATTGTCCGGGCCGCGAGCACGGAGACGATCCGCCTGCCTCTCATCCTTACCCACCAGACTTACGCCACCGCGATTTTGATTGTGCTCCTGTCCGCCGGCGTCTCATTTTATATCGTGAGCCGCCGCATCCGAAACCTCGATCTCCTGGGGGTTCTGAAAGCCAGCGAATAATGAAATCCACCACGCCAAACGGCACCGTCCGGACGAAAAATGCCACCCCCCCCTGGCGCACGGTCGTCCTCTACGCCGCCGGCCTCGCCCTTCTCGCCTTCATCGTCACCGGCCTCCTGCCCAAGCCCGTCGAAGTGGAAATGGACGCGGTCACACGCGGGCCGCTCACGGTTTCCGTCCTCGAGGAAGGGAAGACGCGCATTCGCGACCGCTACGTGGTCTCCCCGCCCGTGGCCGGGTATTTGCGGCGGGTGCCGGTGCGGGCCGGCGATCCCATCGCCGCCGGAAAAACCGTTCTGGCCGTGATCCAATCGTCGCAGTCGGGATTTCTCGATCCGCGCTCGAAGGCCCAGGCCGAGGCGGCCGTGAGATCCGCCGGGGCCGTCCTCCAGCAGCGCAGCGAACAGGTGCAAAGCGCGGACGCCGAGCTGGATCTCGCCCGCAGGGAATTGGCCCGCGCCGAGCAATTGCGAAAAAAGGGAGCCATCGCCATCAAGGAATACGACACCGCCGCCAACCATGTCGACATGCTCACCAACCAGCTCGGCTCCTCACGCTTCGCGCTGAAGGTGGCCGAGTTCGAACTGGAGCAGGCGAAGGCCGCTCTCCTCCAGGCCACGGGCGAATCTGCGGAAAGCGGCCAGCCGATCGAGATCCGCGCGCCGGTCTCCGGGTTCGTGCTCAATGTCCTCGAGGAGAGCGCGAGACCGGTGACGCCGGGGCTTCCGATCATGGAGGTCGGGGACCCGATGGATCTCGAGGCGGAGATCGAATTGCTCTCGAGCGATGCGGTGAACGTGAAACCGGGCGCGGATGTTTCCATCGAGCAATGGGGCGGAGGCGAACCGCTGCGCGGAAAAGTCGCCCTGGTCGAGCCGGGGGGATACCTCAAGGTGTCCGCCCTCGGCGTCGAAGAGCAACGGGTCAAGGTCCGGGTGAATTTTATCGGCCTCCCCGCAGGCGTCCTCGGCGACCGCTACCGCGTCGAGGCCCGCATCGTCACATGGGCCGGCAACAACGTGCTGCAGGTCCCGACCGGGGCGCTTTTCCGCCGGGGCAACGAGTGGATGGCATTCATCGTGGACGCCGGGCGCGCGAAGCTGACCAAGGTCGGGATCGGCCACACGAACGGCATCGCCGCAGAAGTGATCGGCGGGATTTCTGAAGGCCAGCGGGTGATCCTCCATCCGCCGGACACCGTGGCCGATGGGGCGGCGGTCAAGCCGCGTTCTTAGAGCGGAAGATTTCGCTCATGCTCCGAGAGGGTTTCGGGTTTTGAGTGCGGGAAACCTGCTGAAATCACGGTCCACCGTCCAGAGTTCCCCGACTCCGCCAACAACGCAACAGGCAGCGATCCTGGCGTCATGGATCAATGCTCCGCGCACGCTTCCACTCACCGCGAACTCAGCCAGTTTGTCCAAAACTCCGGGCGAATCGCACAGGACGCGCAAGCTGGGGGATTCCCGCCACGCGGCGATTTGATCGAGTGCCTCCTCCGGCGTTGAGGGGCTTTTCCATAATTTCGGATGCGTCACGACTCCGTAAAATTCCACGAAGCAGTGCAGGCAAACCGCCCATGGAACCGGAGACTCGGCGAGCGACCGGATTGCTTCCCGCGCTTTCGCGTGGAGGGAGGCTTCCCTCTGATGAGCATGCACCAGCAGATTCGTGTCCGCCGCAATCATCCCTGGAACGGGGGTTCACGTGCTTCATTGATCGCGCGGTTGATCGACTCGCTGGACACTCCACCGTCATTGCCCGCATATCCGGCGGACGCATCCCGCAGACTGAAGGGGAGCGAGGGCGTTCCGATCACTCGCTCAACCGCATCAATCACAAGCGCACGAAAAGTCATTTTCCTCTCCGCCAGTAGCGGTCGGGCACGCTTGAGTAAATCGTCAGGCACATCAATGGTTGTCCTCATATGCATATACATAATACATGACGCGTATTTGCGCAACAAAAATAATTCTGATCGATGCAGGCTAAAGAAACCGGAGTCCGAATGACAGCCAGAGCGGGATGGTGACAAGCCCGACGAGGGAGGTGCCCAGAACAACCCGCAGTGCGGTTGGCATGTCGCCGTCGTGGATTTTTGCGAGGACGATCGGAAAAACCGCGCTCGGCATCGCCGCCTGGACGACGAGCACCGCGTGCAGCGCCGGGTCAGCCGGGATGGCCAGCGCAACCAGCAAAAGCAGCACCGGCAGGACACAGAGACGGATTCCGACGCCCAGCATCACGGTGGTCCATCCCCGGCGCAGCACATGCGGGGTGGCGTGATCGGCCAAGACCGCGCCGGTCAGCAGCAGGCCCAGCGGGACCGCGCAGAGCCCGAGCATGTGCCAGGCGGTGCTGACGGAGGAGGGAACCCACCTCCCCGCCCACAGAAAATTGAGGGCGATTCCTCCAACGACCGCGAGGATCGGGGGGTTCAGCAGCGGTGCCCACCAGCGTTTGCCGGCCTGGTGGCCGGAGATCGTGGCGACGGCAATCGTCCACATCGCGACCTCGACACCGAGGTTGAAGGCAAAGAGCACGCCGACCACCTCGCGGCCGAAAAGCGCCTGGCACAGCGGCAGCGGAATGTATCCGTAATTTTGCAGTCCGGCCGTGCAGGCGAATGTCCTCCGGGTTCTCAGATCTTTGAGAAATATCCGTGCGGCCAGCAGTGAGACTCCCAGACCGAGCGCGACCGAGGCAAAACCGACAAGCGGCGGCAGCACGAGATTCGTCGGCCGCATCAGCGCCTCGTTCCCGATGATCACGTCGAGGGCGAGGCAGGGCACGAAGAGCTTGATGAGCACCCCGAGGAGCGATTGATCCGCCTCCTCGGTGAGGATCCTCGTGCGCCGCATGGCGTAGCCCGCGCCGATCACGAGGAACACCGGCAGGACGATCTGCAACAGGCGGAGCGTTTCGTGCATGTCAGCGAAACACCATGTTGCAGATGATCACGGATGCCGTGACCCCGGCCAGATCGGCGCAAAGCCCGGCGGGGACCGCGTGCCGCGTGCGCCGGATTCCCACGGAACCGAAATAGACGGCAAGCACGTAAAACGTCGTCTCGGTCCCGCCCATGATCGTCGCGCCCATCTGCGAGACGAGACTGTCCGGCCCCTGGCTTTTCACCAGCTCCGCAAAAAGCCCGGTCGCCCCGCTCCCGCTCAATGGCCGGATGAGGGCGAGCGGCAGCAGCTCGGAGGGGAAGGAAATCGCGGCCAGCGCGGGGCCGATGGCCTTCGCAATCAGGTCGATGCCGCCTGCGGCGCGGAACATCGCGACCGCCGAAATGATCGCGACCAGATACGGGATGATCTTGATCGCGACCTGGAACCCCTCCTTCGCCCCCTCCACAAATTCCTCGTAAACCTTCACGCGGCAGAGCGCGGCGTAGAGCGGGAAAAACCCCACCAGAAACGGGATGGCCAGATGGGAAACCGACTCGACCACACGGACGAGCGGCTGCCGCGCGATCTGCTCGGGAAGCAGGGAATGCCGCCAGCCGAAATACACGAACGCCGCCGCGAAGACGAGAAGCGCATACGTCGCCCACCAGACTGGCTGCGGGGCCTGCCGCTCCTCCTCCCCGGCGTGCTGCCGTGCCGGAAGCGGCCCGGCGGGCGGAAGCGCGAACACCGGAAGCCGCTCGAAAAATTTCACCGCGAGGATGCCGGCGGCTGTCGAGCAGCACGAGGCAAAGAATGCGGTCCCGATGATCTGCGTCGGGTTTTTTGCGCCGGCTGCGGCGAGGATCGCGACCGTCGTGGCGGGGATCAATTGCACCGAGGCCGTGTTGATCGCGAGAAACGTGCACATCGAGTTGGTCGCCGTGCCCGGACGCGGGTTCAGCTTCTCCAGATCCTGCATGGCGCGGAGCCCGAGCGGGGTGGCCGCATTGCTCAGCCCCAGCATGTTCGCCGCGATGTTCATGACCATCGCCCCCATCGCGGGATGCGCCGCCGGCACATCCGGGAAAAGCCACTTCAGCACCGGCCTCAGCGCCCGCGCCAAAATCTCCACCAGCCCGGATTTCTCCGCCAGCTTCATCAGGCCCAGCCACAGCGCCATGACGCCCGCCAGCGGAAGCGCGATGTTCATCACCGCCGCCTTGCAGGCATCGAAAGCCGCGTTCGAAACCTCCTGCAAATGCCCGGAAAATCCCCCCATGAGGACCGCCAGCACGACGAGGCCGAGCCAGATGTAATTCAGCATCCGCGCAGGATGGGGAGTTCCTGCGGGAAAATCAATCGCGCGCAACGCCAACAATGGGAGGCGAAGTGCTTGGCCATTTTATGCTTGTTGATGATGCGCCCGGCACGCAGCCCGATCTTGGCCCGTCCGCGCAGCGGGAGGTGAGGAAACGAAAGCGTAGGCGGAATTTTTTTCCTCCAGGTAGCCGGCCGTCCATGCGCTGGGGAGAAGGACGACCCATTGGCCGGATGCGTCGCGGGCGAGCGCGCAGCCCGTGGGGAGCATCAGGTCCGGGCGTTCGGCGAGCGGCGAGCGGGCGGCCTTGTCGAGCGGCCAGCGGACAAATTGCCACGCGGCGGGCTCGACCCGGCAATCGGCGCTGTATTCGCTTTCAAGCCGGTATTGCATCACCTCGAACTGGAGCGGGCCGACCGCGCCGAGCAGGGGGACCCGCTGGAGGGAGTCGGGAAGCTCGAACGCCTGCGCGACCCCTTCCTTCAGCAACTGGTCGAGCCCTTCGCGAAACCGCTTGAACTTGGCCGTGCTCGAATTCCGCAGGTAGGCGAAACACTCCGGCGCGAACCGCGGGATCTCCTGGTAGGAAATGGCCGGGTCCTCGCTCACCGTGTCGCCGATGAGAAAATCATAGTTGCCGACGATGCCGACCACATCTCCCGCCCAGGCCTCGTCCACGGTTTCGCGGTCCTGCGCGAAGAGGCGCTGCGAGTTCCCGAGGCGCACGGTTTTTCCGAGCCGGACGTGGTGCGCCACCATGTCGCGGCGGAAGCATCCCGAGACGACCCGGATGAACGAGACCCGGTCCCTGTGCTTCGGGTTCATGTTTGCCTGGATCTTGAACACGAAGCCGGAAAAGGCCGGCGAGTCGGGAGCAATCACCCGGTCTCCGCTCGGGCGGGAAGCGGGCGGGGGAGCGAGGTCCAAAAAGGCGTCCAAAAGCAGCTGGACGCCGAAGTTGTTCATCGCGCTTCCGAAAAACACCGGCGTGGCCGCCCCGCTGCGGACGGCCCCGGCATCAAACTCGGCTCCCGCCCCGTCGAGCAACGCGAGATCGTCGCAGGCCCTCGAATAAACGTCCGGCGGGACGACGTCTTTGACGGCTTGGTCGTGGATGCTCTTCACCTCGACCGCCGCGCGGTAGGCCCCGCCGGGGGTTCGCTCGAAGAGATGCATCGACCGTTCGACCCGGTCGTAGATGCCCTTGAATTCCGGCCCGTCACCGAGCGGCCAGTTCATCGGCAGGGCATGGATGCCGAGGACGGATTCCAGCTCGTCGAGAAGGTCGAGCGGCGGCCGGGCCGGACGGTCGAGCTTGTTCATGAAGGTGAAAATCGGGACCCCACGCTGGCGGCACACCTCGAAAAGCTTGCGCGTCCGGGACTCGATCCCTTTTCCCGCATCCACCACCATGATCGCCGCATCCACGGCCGTGAGCACCCGGTAGGTGTCCTCGGAAAAGTCCTTGTGCCCGGGAGTGTCGAGCAGGTTGACCACGCAACCCTTGTAGTCGAACTGGAGGACCGTGGACGACACCGAGATCCCGCGCTGTTTTTCCAGATCCATCCAGTCGCTCGTCGTCGCGCGCTGGTTTTTCCGCGAGGTGACGCTGCCCGCGAGCTGCACCGCCCCGCCGTAAAGCAGGAATTTTTCGGTCAGGGTCGTCTTGCCGGCATCCGGATAGGAGATGATGGCGAATGTGCGGCGGCGGGAAATTTCGGACATGGTGCGCGGGCCGCAAAAGATAGATCAGGCCCCCGGGAAGGGCAAGGCTCCGTCCGTTGCCGCAGCGATTCCGAAAGATAGGGCAAAGGAGTGAGTTTTTCCGCTTACCGACTTCCCGGTGGGGCGGGATCGCCGAGCCCGCCGGCTTCTCTCGATGGACGCCGCCTTAGTCCGCCCGTTCGCGGATCCGCTGGATCGACTCGGCTCTCCCGGTGGTCTGGTCTATTTCGATCAGCGCCCCGCAGAGGTGGACCGGGCCGTGCGCGATGGGGAAGGAAACCGGGAGGCAGTGGGTGAATCGCCGGATGATCGCCTCCGGGTCGCGCCCGAGGATCGAGTCCGAAGGCCCGCACATCCCGGCGTCGCAAAGAAAGGCGGTTCCGCCCGCGAGGACCCGCTCGTCGGCGGTCTGCACGTGGGTGTGGGTGCCCACGACAGCCGAGACTTTTCCGTCGAGGAACCGCCCGAGGGCCACCTTTTCACTCGTGGTCTCCCCGTGGACATCGACGAAGATCACCGGGGTCTCGCGCCGGAGGCGCGCAACCTCCGCCTCGGCGCAGTGGAACGGGCTTTCGAGCGGCTGCTGCATGAACGTCCGGCACTGGATGTTCATCACGGCGATTTTGCCCTTGGCGGTGTCCAGCACGATGCTTCCTTGGCCCGGTGCCGTCGGAGGGTAGTTCAGCGGGCGCAGGAGCCGCGGCTCGGTGGCAATGTAGCCGGCCGTCTCTTTTTGATCCCACACATGGTCTCCCGTGGTGATGACCGCGACGCCGGCGCGGAGCAGGTCGATCGCGATCTTGCCGGTGATCCCCCGGCCCCCAGCGGCGTTCTCTCCGTTCACCACGACGAAATCAACCCCCCTCTCCTTCAAAAACACCGGGACGGCGGCCGTCACGGCCTTGCGGCCGGGTTCTCCCACGATGTCACCAAGAAAAAGAAGTCGGATCATCCATCCTTTTTATCGCAAGAACGGGCGAACGCATTTAAAAAAGAGCCGCTTGAAAAAACTCTTCCTCGCTTCCGCCGTCTTTTTCCTTGCCATCCGGGCCGGGGCGAGCCTGAGCCCGCTCGCCCCGAAGCCATCGTGGTCAAGCCTGGACGGGTTTCAGCAGACGATGACCAGGGCGGATTTTCTGGGACTGCTGGACAAGGTGTATGCGCCGGGGGGAGCCTGGAACGACACAATTTCCATCACGCCCGATGCGGCAGCCATCCGGACTTCTCCGGACAAGCCCCCGTATATTTTGAAATTCGCGCCGGACGCGGCCTCGGCCCGGCGGCCGCAGGTCTTCTGGCGGCCGCTCCGGGCACTGCCCGCCTTCGAGCCCGGAAAACCGCTGGCCGGCCTGAAAATCGCCATCGATCCCGGGCATCTCGGGGGGATCTGGGCGAAGATGGAGGAGCGCTGGTTTCAAATCGGGAACACGCCGCCTGTCACCGAAGGGGACATGACTTTGAAAGTCGCGAAGCTTCTGGTCCCCAGGTTGACCGCCCTGGGGGCGGAGGTCTTTCTGACACGCTCCAGGCCCGTGCCGGCCACCAACGTGCGTCCCCAGCAGCTCCGGGCCGCCGCAGTGGAATCCCTCCGGCAAAAAAACGAGCCGGTGACGAAGGGTGCCGTGACCGAGGAGAGCGAGCGGCTTTTTTACCGCGCCAGCGAAATCCGCCGCCGGGCACGGCTCGTCAACGAATCCATCAAACCCGATGTCGTCCTCTGCCTGCACTTCAACGCGGAGGAATGGGGGGACGAAAAAAAACCGCGGCTTGTCAACGACAACCACCTGCATTTTCTCGTCACCGGGGCGATGGGCAAGGAGGAACTCGCCTACGAGGACCAGCGCCTGGACATGCTGGTCAAATTGCTGAACCGCTCCTACGGCGAGGAGCTGCCGCTCGCCAACGCGATGTCGGAGGTCATGGCCAAGGCCACCGGCCTCCCCCCTTATGTTTATCGCGGGGGCAGCGTTGTCCGCGTGAACGGCAACCCCTACCTCTGGGCCAGGAACCTCCTCGCCAACCGTCTCTTCACCTGCCCGGTCGTCTATATCGAACCCTACGTGATGAACAGCCGGTCGGGGTTCGCCCGCATCCAGGCCGGGGATTACGACGGACGACGGACGTTCGGCGGCGTGGCCCGGCAAAGCATTTACCGCGAATACGCGGATGCCGTCACGGCGGGCCTCGTGAAGTATTACTCCCGGAGATAACCATGAAAATCATCGCCATCACGAACCAGAAAGGCGGCGTCGGAAAAACCACCACGACGGTCAACCTGTCCGCCGCGCTCGCCGAGACCGGGCAGAGAATCCTCCTCGTGGATCTCGACCCCCAGGCCAGCGCGACGAGCGTGCTGGGTTTGAAGGAGAACGCCTCCGGCAGCATCTACCAGGCATTGATCGGGGCGCGGCACGCCAGGGAACTGATCATCCCCACGCGCATCCCGAACCTTTCGGCCATCCCCGCAGACCTCCACATGGCGGGCGCAGAAATCGAACTCGCTAGGATGGACGACCACATGGTCCAGCTCCGCCACGCGCTCGCGGACATCCGCGAACAGGATGCCTTTGATTTTGCCCTGCTCGACTGCCCGCCTTCGCTCGGCATCCTCATGACCAACGCGCTCGCGGCGGCGGACGAAATCCTCGTCCCGATCCAGTGCGAATACTACGCCTTGGAGGGCCTCGGGCTCCTGATGGATGTCACGGACCGCATCCGCGCCAGCGGGGCGAACCCCACCCTCTCGATCTCCGGCCTGCTGCTCACGATGTTCGACGGGCGGACCAACCTGAACCCCGCCGTGGTCGCGGAGGTCAGAACCCATTTTCAGGAAGTCGTCTACGAGACCGTCATCCCGCGGACCGTCAGGTTCGCCGAGGCCCCGAGCCACGGGAGGACGATCTTCGAGCACGATCCCGCCGGTGCCGGTGCCGCCGCCTACAGGGCGCTCGCAAGCGAGTTGGTCGAGCGCCAAAAACGCGGAGTTGCATTCACCAGCGGGGCGAATTGATTTCACGGCATGCGACACGCACTGATCATCGCCGGCGGTTCGGGCACGCGGCTCTGGCCGATGAGCCGGGCCAAACTGCCCAAACAACTCATCCCGTTCATCGGCGGAAAAAGCCTGCTCCAGCTCGCGTTCGACCGGTTGGACGGACTCGTTCCCGCACCCAACCGTCACGTCTGTGCCGGCCGGGCGCACGAGGATCTCATCGCCGCAGCGCTCCCCGGGTTCTCCCGCGAGCAGTTCCTCGGCGAACCGACCGGGCGCGACACGCTCAACGCCGTCGGCCTCGGCGCGGCAGCGATCGCCGCGCGCGACCCGCAGGCCGTCATCGCCGTCTTTACGGCCGACCATATCATCGGGCCGGTGGACCGGTTTTTGAAGATCGTCGAACACGGGTTCCGGCTGGCCGAAGAGGATTCCGGAACACTGGTCACGTTCGGCATCACGCCGACAGCCGCCGCCACCGGATACGGCTACCTCGAGCTCGGCGACCCCATCGATGAATCCGCCCGCGTCGTCCGGCAGTTCCGCGAAAAACCGGATGCGGACACCGCCGGCACCTACTTCGCAGCCGGGCCGGAGCGCTACCTCTGGAACAGCGGGATGTTTGTCTGGCGGGCATCCACGCTCCTCGGCTGCATCCGCCGCTACGAGCCGGAAAATTTTGCCGGCATCGAAAAAATCGCCGCCGCATGGAACACCCCGCACCGCGAAAGCGTCCTCGCCGAAATCTTTCCCACCCTGAAAAAAATCAGCGTCGATTTCGCGGTCATGGAGCCGGCCTCACGCGACCCGCAGGTCCGGGTGGCGGCGGTGCCGATGCCGCTCGAGTGGCTGGATGTCGGCTCCTGGCCGATGTTCGCCGAAACCTGCCCGCGCGATGCCGGTGGCAACGCGATCGGCGGCGGTCGCACCACGCTCCTCGACACGCGCGGAACGCTGGTCGCATCAAGTGACCCCGAACACGTGATCACGACAATCGGATGCGAGGACCTCATCATCATCCACACGCCGGACGCGACCCTCGTCTGCCATGCCGATCAGGCGGAAAACATCAAAAAACTGCACCAACTCGTCGGGGAGGAGCACGGGCAGGCCCTCCTCTGACGGGCCAACCAGCGGTTGTCCCGACGGCCAAATGATGCCCGTTGACCTGTAGAGCTTCCTGCCACTCTCAAAGCGGCAGAGGGATCTGCAGGCTCGGCGGAACCAAGCCACTGACCCCCAGCCCGAGAAGCCGGAGGGGGCGGTCCACCAGCCGCTCACGGCGCAGGATCGAACAGGCGATGGCGTAGATGTCTCCGGCGCTCTCCACGGGATCCTCGACGCTGGTCTGCCGGGTGAGGGTTGTGAAGTCGCTGTAGCGGACCTTGATCTGGACCGTCCGTGCGGCCAGCCGCTCCTTACCGAGCTTCTCCGCCAGCTCACGGGCCTGGTCCTTCAGCGCCGGCACCAGCACCCTGCGGTCGTCGGTGTCCCGCTCGAAGGTTTCCTCGGCGCTCACGCTCTTGACCTCCCCGTCGTATTCGAGCGGACGGTCATCCTCCCCCATTGCATAGCGCCGGAGGATCGGTGCGTAGGAGCCCACCAGTGCCCGCAACTCGCCCCGGTAATCCTGGAGGTCCCCAATCGTGTGCAGCCCTGCCTTGGTCAGCACCTCTGCCGTCACCTTCCCGACGCCGTGGATGACTGATGCCGGTAGCGGGCGCAGGAATTCCACCTTCTCCTCCTCACCGATGCAGAAGAGGCCGTCTGGCTTGCCGTGGTCGCTGGCGATTTTGGCAAGGAGCTTGTTGGAGCCGATGCCGATGCTGGCGGTCAGGCGGCGCTCCGAGCGGATGAGGTCCTTCATTTCCCGGCCGAGCCCCATGACGGCCTTGGGGTTGAAAGCCGTGAACCGGTGGCTCATGTCCAGGTATGCCTCGTCAACGCTGACCTGCTCGACGGCACCGCCAAACCGGGTCAGCAGCCCCATGATCGCATGTGACTCCGTGCGGTAGGCATCCATGCGCGGGCGGATGAACACCCCGGCGGGACAGAGTCTGTGCGCCGTCCTCGACGGCATGGCGGAGCGGACACCGAACTTCCGGGCCTCGTAGCTGGCGGCGCACACCACCCCACGCTTGTTGGGCGGCGAGCCGACGATGACGGGCCTACCCCGGAGGTAGGGGTTGTCGCGCTGCTCCACGGAGGCGTAGAAGGCGTCCATGTCGAGGTGGAAGATGACGCGGGGCACGTCTGTGAGAGGTATCAGCGGAGCAAGCCGAGAGAAACAACCGTGCCAGCAAGACCATCTGGCGGTTCACGACCGCGCAAGCACGGATCAAGATCAAGCGCATTTATCCGAAACTTTGAGTGTTACAGGATAGTAGCACGCCAGCTATTTTTAAGGGCACTATTCGGGCACCAGTCAGTGCCCCATAGTGCCCGAACCGATTTTTCTGTAACTTTAACTTTATCATTTACAGTATGTAAGAAGGAATCGGGCCGGCGAGATTCGAACTCGCGACCTCTTGAACCCCATTCAAGCGCTCTACCAAGCTGAGCCACGGCCCGTGACGAAGCAGGGACACTCGCGCAGGCGGGCGGGGGTTTCAAGAACGAAATTTGCGACATTGGGGTCCCGCGTATTATCGCTTTTTTGGCGTGAAGCCCACAAAGCTTTCCAGAGCGTCTGGGGAACTCCCGCGTTCAGTTCCCTCGCGATCCATGCAACCGTCACCGGGGTCTACTTGTAGCTCATCTTGTTGTTGGTGAGCTGGAGATCCTGCTGAAGAGTCCGCTGGGGTCGGGTTCCGCCCTGATGCAAAACACTGTGGTAAACCTTGACAGCCTCCACCGGAGCGATTTGCCCATCCACGATTCTTCGCAGCAGTTCGATAAAGGCCAGCGGATGCTCGGAAAGGTTGATTTTCCTCCCGAAAAGCGCCACCCGCGCACCGTGCTTCTGCGCGTCATGGATGAGTTGGAATGCATCCAGTGTGGTGCCGGAACTCCCTCCCAGAATGCCAACGATCAATTTGGGATCATAGGCCACCAATTCTTCCAGCGGTCCCGGTCCGTTGTAGGGAATCTTCAGAAAAACCGGTCGGCCGACCCCGGTCACACCGGCGAGCGTGCGGATGATGTGGTCGTTCAGGAATCCCGCCACCTTTTTGTCGGCGATTCCCGGATTCACGTTCGGATTGAACACTTCCAAGAAATAGCGGAAGCGTTTGCGCTCGGCCTCGATCCGGAAATCATGAAAGTCACTCAGGGCCTTGTAATCCCAGTCGATATTGTTCGTGAACGTGATCGAGTAGAGGCCCAGGTCCGCGCCCGTGAATGGCTGCGAGCAATCCTCGGTCAAACGTCCGTATTTGATGTGCTCGATCGTCGCGGTGCGGAACGAGCGCGACGGATGGTCGGTCGGATATTTCCCCCCGCGGACCGCCCATACATCCGAGGTGTCGTTCGCCCTCGCAGCCGGGGTGATGGCGGAATTCTCGAACAGTTTTTCCTGCATGGCAAGCCGCTCGAGATTCGAGGCGGAAAGGAGCATGATGTCCACGATGTCCTGCGCGATCACCGCCCGGATCTGCTCCAGGTATTGCCCCAGTGTCTTCCAGCATCCCTCGGATTCGTTGTAGCCATGTCGGCAGGAGCCCGTCTGGGGTCCCGGTGCCGTAACACCGAAGGCCATGTCGGCATCTTTTGCGTCCGCAATGATGAAATCCTTCGCGCCCGAGGGGTCGCGGAGGATGTCGGCGATTTTCTGATCGAGTCGTTTCATGGGCAAATAATTTTGGGTTGTTTCGCTCGGAATTGGCGGGGAGGCTTTTGTCCGTGTAGAGTTCGTCAAATTCCTCCCATGTGGCAAAGCAGACGAGCGTCGTCCGGGACCGCAACGAACTTGATCCAGATTCGAGCACTCCTGGGCGGCAGAGGCGGAAAGTGTCCTCCCCGGACGGAGATTGTCTCTCCTGAGAGCCATTCCTTATAGGACTCGTTTTTGCAGGCATTTTCAGAGATTTCAACGCTTTTCGAGTCGTCAGAGAGGTTGAAGAGACCAACCATTGCCCGCCCGCCCTTTGATCGGAGCACGGCCAGATCCGGATCACGAAAGCAATTCTCCCAGCCGACCTTCTGCCGGTGGGGCGCGAACGCTTGTTGGAGCAAATGCTGGCGCTCGGGCGGCAGGTCGTTCCAGACCTCGGAGAGCACGCTCAAGCCCCCGGTAAACCAGACAGCCCTGACCCAGAATTCCGCTTCATTCAAAGTGAGGCCAAAATCCCTTTCCGAAATCTCGAGCTCAGTGGTTGGCAGTTCCGCCTTGATGTGTTCAAACGCTGCAATCTCGTAAGAAACGGACGTGTCGCGAGCCAGCAAACAATCCGGGTCGTTCCGCCACCAGACCTCGTGCATCCACTGCCGATAAAATGTCGGATAGGCTGCCGCGCGAATACTGCAGTTCCCCTGCGGCCATTCCGCCAGATTGATGGGGGAGTACCAGCGGCCGCCCACGTCGGGCCCGATGCGCATCGCATCACAGAGCCCAATGGCAGGACCGAGCGGGCTTCCGCAGGCCAGAACAAATTTTTCTTCCCCCGCACAGCGTCGGATCACTTCCATACCCATCCTGAAGGCCTCGGCCGTCGTCTTGGTGGGATCGAACCTTCGCCCTTCCGAAACACCGTGCATCAGAAAATCGATTTTCACGTAATCAAAGCCCCACTCGTGAAAAACGCGGTTAAAAGTCTCCTCCAGCCAGTTCAGAACCTCCGGATTTGTCAAGTCCAGTCCCTTTACCTCAGCCGGACCTCCGGCATTGAGAAGGCCGCCTTGTCGATTCTTGGTCTGGATAAGCCAGTCGGGGTGCTCTGCGACGAGGGCACTTGCCGGATCGGCACTAAAGGGTGCCAGCCACAGTCCGGCTTGAAAGCCCAAGGCATGGATCTCATCCGCCAGGCTCTTCATTCCCCTCGGAAATTTTCCGCCGGGCTGCCAGTCGCCCCAGATCCGTTGCGCATCATTTCCGGGGCGGTTCCAGCCTTCATCAATCTGAATAACTCTGATGAGTCCCCCCAGGGGCGATGACTTCAGGGCCCGCGCATTGTCGAGAATATCGTTCTCCGTCTCACAGCCGTAATAGTGATACCAGCTACACCAGCCGGAAACGGTCTCCGAAGACGCCCTGGCGGCGAGCTTTCGCGCCGTCGCCTCCGCATACCGGTCGAGCAAGCCACTCATTCCCAGCCCTGCCCCGATCAAGAGGGGAGAGATCTCCAATTCAGTGCCGGGCTCGAGGGCGATGTCTTCGCGAGGACAGACGGGAGACATCCTGCGACCGTCTGCATTCAGGGAAAAGCGATAGAAAGCGTCGCTCAAATTCTCAAATCCAACAAGCAAGCCCTCTTCGTCATTGGATTCGGAAAGTGCAACACACATGTGAGACTCGAAAGATCCTTTGAACTCAAAAATTCCAACCTTCTTCGTCATGGTTTCGCTCTGCACAAATATTCTGTCCCATTCTGAACCCAGAACGCCGGTGAAGGGCTCGACAAAGCGAATATGAGCAGCCGTCGGGCCATCGTTGCGGATGACGGTACGGACCCTGAACCACTTGTCACGCTCCTCCCATTCGTGGGCAATAGTGATCTTGTCGAACTCCACCATACAGCGATCCCTTGGTTCCTTGTTCGCAAAAACCGCGCCGACGGCAACGGAACCATCCGCGAGCTCGAGGCGCGAGGTTAAATCGGAGAGGATAACTCTGCCACCAAAACGTAATTCGCCGCACTCGGAAACGGACCATCTGTTCGTAACGCTCATTTGATTAAACAGGAAAAAAACCGCATCAATCGGCGCCCCCAGAGCCTCCGACTAAAAACAAGTGGCTTATCTCCAGTGTATACTCCAACGACAGGCTTCTCCCGCCGATCTCCAAGACCCTCCAGGTCGATGGATCAAGTCGGGAATTCTGGTTTCCAACCGCCGCCGGCCCCGGCTTGAATTCTGCAAAAGGAATGTAGGCAACGTGCCACTCTCCATCTCCCGGGAAAATCTCCGGAGCCCAAAAAGGAATGCCTTCACTCGCCCCGTCAACGCCAGTCTTCGCGATTATCGCCGGTGCCCGACCGCCTGATACCCTCGCCCTGATCAGAATGCCGTAATTGTCCGAAGGATCGATCGGTTTGGGCAGGGTGAATCGTGGGAATGTCCATAATCCCCGGTTGCCGGGGTTGCCCTCGAAGGTGCTTGTTGCGCGCAGAACCCCGTCCGACAGCGCCGAGAAATTCGTCTTGCCCTTGCTCTGATTTGGCCGCCAATTGGCAGAATCCGCGATGGGAAGCGGGGATTTATTCAGGTGAGCGGAGAGATGTTGCTCCAGGTCACCCTCCATGACCAGGGGAACCGCCAGCGGGGAAGGTGGCGTGCCGGCCGACGACTTCGCCGTGACAGTGACGAACTTCGTCTTGGCGATGTCCAACGCCGTCGAAGCATCCAACTTCCAGTCGACATCCACTAATCCCATTGCGGGGACCGATACGCTCTCTTTCTTTGCCGATGTGCCGCCCGGAAGGGTCAGCTCCGGAGTGACGTCGAGTGGACCTTTGGAAAGATTGTGGATGCGAACCGTGATCGGCAGGGTTTTCGCAGTTTCCTGGGTCACCAAATATCGCCTCGTGGAAGCTCGAGCCGGAGTGTTCTGCGCGAGGAGCTGAAGAACAATCGGGGAAGCGCGCCGCTCATGCGTCAGAGGGTTCCGGCCAATTTTGTAGAGCCGTGCCGCCTCCGTGGCGGAGTCCAACCTTCCGCCAATCTCCTCCTCATCGGCCCAAAGAAAACCGATGCCATCGGGCACCGGAATCTTTCCGTCGACGAGTTGAAGCTCCCGGCCGTCCGATCCTGCAATTCTTTTCACAGTGATCGGGAGTGAAACAAGCGCCCTGGAATCAACGACGCCGGTATAGAGCACCACGACGCGTTCCCCACCGGATGGATCTCCAAAGACACGTGCGCGTTTGATGGATCCTCCGACTCCCTTCAGGTCACCCAGGTATTTTTTCCCCGCGAGATTCGATGCCGTATTCGCATAGGCGGCCATGCTGCGCAGGGGGCTTGCTTCCCGCCCAAACATACCGAAGTTCTTGAGCCCTTCCTCGTAGTAGGTGAGGACGAAGGGGAAAATTCGGGCGACACCACAAGCCATCGATTCAATCCCCATTCCGGATATCTCCATGGCGGTGACAGCGTCTTGATCCTGAGGAGGACGAGCCGGTCCACTCACCCAGGACTTTCCGTATTCAGAGAGCCAGAGCGGCATATTCTCCTTGGCCGAGCTTTTCAACCACTCCCGATACAGACCTATCATTTTCTCCATGTTGGGAGTGGAATCATACGAATGGAAACTCACGGCGTCCGAGTCGTCCAACATCCCATTCTCCGCACAGGTGGTGAAATATGGACCGGGTGGCATAGTCGCCAAAACACCGCCAACAAGGGGAACTTTGGAGTCGGCTTCCTTCAACGCATAGCTGATGGCCTTGACCATCGGAACGTATTGATCGGCCGGAGCAACCGTCAGATCAGACTCATTATAGACCTCCAATCCGCCCCAAACATTCTCCCAGTGTCTGGCCACGCCGCTCCACTCGGAAGCCATAATCGCAAGGCTCTGGGGAAAAACCTGGCCCTTCACCATGCCGAACTTCGCTTCGTCACGCATGACGATATCGAGGACCCGCACATGGTGGTCGGCATAAATTTTCCGCAACGACTCCATCTTTCGCCCTCCCCCCTCCCAGTTGTACTCACCCGGTCCTTTTCCAAAGATCGCACTCGATCTCTCTCGCGCGATCGACAGGCCTGTGCGAGACATGATTTTCACCAGCCCGATCCTGCGCTCGGGATCCAATTCCAAGGAAGTCATCGAGGCATCAACCCCGAAGAATGGATCGACGGGTCCGGTGTGAGGCTCGAGACTCACGATGCCAAAGCTTTCTGCGGCCAGCGGAAATATCACTTCAAAGTAGCCCCGCTTAAAAACCCGATTCAAACTTAGTGTTCCGTCAGCCCCTTGACTCGCAATTCCAGAGTCGATCCGGTTTCCGGAATAATCATTGACCACATACGGCACCTCTTTTGATGGCCCCGGACTGCCAATCTTCCACTGCAGCGTCGTATCTGCTCCAGGCGTCACAAAAAACATGCTGTAATCAAGCGGCGCAAATGCCGTCGCCGAGAGACTGACCAAGCCGACCTTGAAATTGCTCACGACCGGCACATTTGCGACAACCGGTTCGTGAAAATGAAAGCCCGCAGCCGATAAGCCGCTCAACTGTGCCTCCGGTGGCAATGCTGAATTTTCGAGAGCCACCTTGCCATTGATTCGAATGGTCACCATTCGAGTGGTGGTATCCAAATCCAATTCGACATGGTTTGAGCTGTCCGTGTGGACCAAGCCCGGCCCGGGTGTGGCGATCAAATTCTTTCCGGCCACAAAGAGATTGTATCGACCGTCGCCGGTTATGGTAACCATGACGGCCAGGTTCCGCCAGAACATCTCACTAAGTTTTTCCCTCCCCAGGGCCAAACCTGTCCAACTCGTACCCCGTGCATCCACATCGGCTTCAACATGAATCCTGCCGGCTATCACCGGAAATGAAAGTTGAGACGCGCCCGGTCCGTTGGCGGAAACCCCATCTTTCACCGTGACGATGCTCTTCGCTGCGATCCATTTTCCTCCGCCCTCTTCGATGTCGGCTTTATCAAGCGGTTTGCCCAAATCCCGCTGAGGAGTCGCCCTGAGACTGTCAGCGAACCTGGTGACCGGGACCGTCTGTGATTGAGCCACCACCGACAGACCAAACATGAAGAAAAAGTTCCACACCGGAGACCTTGCGAGTCTTGAAGTTTTGTGATGTTGATCGCCGGGAAAAGAACTTGGAATGGTTGGCTGCATGGGACGGAGGATGTGCACCTTCGATTGAGAGTCCGGTGCGTTGTCGGACCCGCTTCGAGGTAAGCGGACGATATTTTTCGCCTCCGATAACACAATGCCTATTCAGTGTTATGCGTAATCCTGACTGGCCGGTCCCTGCTGAGCACGATGAAGACCGAAGAAGTCCCGTCCACCGCCAGCCTCCGACTGTGCCGTGCCCGTTCCTTGATTAATACGTCCGACGCACCAGCGGTCGGCCGCTTTCCAGGCGTCGAGGAGCAATGCATGCGCGACGCCGCAGACCAGCCAAGGGTGCCGCTTTCATCTCAACTCCCGCGGCGAAGGCCGGAGCTTTTCTCCCGGGAGAGGGACTCCGGCGTAGATGTCGCCGACTGTGCATCGGAATCCGATGGACTGGATGTCCACGACGGCGTCCGGCGAGTCGAGGACTTCCGCCGACCAGTGGGCGGAGCGCCGGAAGACCGTGACCTCGGGGCGGCTCTGGTCGATGAGAACGTATTCCTGGAGGGCCGGAATGTTCCGGTAGAGGAACCACTTTTCCCGGCGGTCTGTGCGTTCTGTGGATTGCGAGAGGACCTCGACCACCACGGTCGGATCTGTCGCGAGGACCGCATCCGGAACGAGCCCGGAGCAGTCCACCATCACATCCGGGTAATAAACGGTGTCCTCTTCGTCGTAGCGAAGCTTTACCTTCATGTCGCTGATGAACGTCCGGCAGGGCTTTCCTTTGAGGTGGGCCAGAAAGGCCGCATACAAGGCGCCTGCGAGCTGGTTGTGAACTGCGGTGCAGCCAGCCATGGCATAGACCTCGCCGGCCAGAAACTCGCTCTTCACCGGGGCATCCGCCTCGGTTGCAAGGTAGTCTTCCAACCCGACGAGATCTGGCTTTCTGAGAGCGGTCATGGGCAGACCATACCCTACACGGCCCGCCCGGCCAAGAGGGAAACAACCTGTGGAACGCGGCGGCTTTCGAGTTTGATTTTCTGTTCCCCAAATCCGCGGGTAAGGGAAGAAATGAGAGGGAGGGCGAAGCTCCGTCCCGGGAGGGCGAAGCTCCGTCTGAGCCGTAATAAATGGGCTCACACACCACCGGCAGCCGGGAGGCTTGCGGGGAAGCCTGCCGCAGGCAGCCCGTCAGGGCATGACCTGCTGGGAAGCGGGCATGGCAAAGGTTCGCCCTCCCATCGTTGGCGTCGCGCGCGGATTTGGGCCAAAACTCAGCCCTTGATTCTGACGGCGTGCGTCTTGTCGAGTTTGAGGACTCCGGCCCCGCCTGGCGCGAGGGCGGCTTTTACGTCGGAGACTTTCTCCCCTCGCCACTGGACGCTCCCGCCCTCGATGAGGCGGCGGGCATCGGATCTTGAGCGGGCGATCTGGAAGCACTGCGCGTAGGCCTCGACGACCAAACCGACAAAATCCCGCGCCGGGCCGGGGGTGTAATCCGGGAGTTCGGCGGAATCCAGGTCGCGGGTGCTGAACCGCCTGTTGAATTCCTCGAGCGCGTGGGCGGCGGCGTCCGCGTCGTGGAAGCGCGCGGTGATCCGCCGGGCGAGGGATTTCTTGGCGTCCATCGGGTGGCTGCCCGCCGGGACCGGTTCGCGGAGGAGGATGTCGTAGTAGCGCGCCATGAGATCGTCGCTGATGCTCATGATCTTTCCGAACATGTCCCCCGGCGGTTCGTTGAGGGCGACATAATTCCCGAGGCTCTTGCTCATTTTCTGATGCCCGTCGAGCCCTTCGAGGATCGGCATCGTCATGGCGACCTGCTGGGGCTGGCCCTCCTCGCGCTGGAGGTCGCGACCGACCATGATATTGAAAAGCTGGTCGGTCCCGCCGAGCTCGACATCGGCTTTGACCATCACGGAATCCCACCCCTGCATGATCGGATACTGGATCTCGTGGGCGCGGATCGGCTGGCCTTTGTCGAGGCGCTCGCGGAAATCCTCCCGGACCAGCATTTGCTGGAGCGTCACGCGGCTGTTGAGCTTGATCACCTCCTCGAAGCTCATCGCCTCGAACCACTCGCCGTTGAAAACGATCTTGGCGCGTTCGCGGGTCAGGATTTTGAACGCCTGTTCCTGGTAGCTCCTGGCATTCGCGAGAACCTGGTCGTGGCTGAGCTGCGGGCGCGTGGCCGAGCGCCCGCTCGGGTCCCCGATCATGGCGGTGAAATCCCCGATGATGAGGATCGCGTCGTGCCCCGCATCCTGGAAATCCCGGAGCTTCGAGAGCACGACCCCGTGGCCGAGGTGGATGTCGGGGGCGGTCGGATCCACGCCGAGCTTGACGCGGAGCGGGCGACCGAGGGCCAGTTTGGCTTCCAGCTCGGATTCGCTGTGGATTTTCGCGCAGCCGCAGATGAGGGTGGAGAGCGTCGCCATCGGAGAACTCAGCGGTTTTTGTTCAGCAAATCCCGCACCTCGTCGATCGTCATCTTCTCGTTGATTTTATCCGAAATCCGGCTCACGGATCCCGGGGCTGCGGGGGCCGGGACATACGTCGGCACAGGCACGACCGGGGAGCCGAAACTGGCGGCGTTCGTGGCCCCGTAGAAACCGGCGGCAACCGCGGTTTTGTTGAACCCCGCCTGCTTCACGTCGTAAAGCGACATCTGGGCCGCAGCCTTCGCGGCGAAAACCTTGCCGCCAAACCAAGGGTTTTTCAGCCCGAAAAACGACCGCGTGGAAAAGTCTTTTACGGAGGCGTCCCTGACACCGGAGAACGCCCGCCCGGCCGCCGGGGAAGCCCGGAGCGGGACTGCGGCGGTGCCCTCGAAATTTTTGTTTCTCATGGGATTTCCCAGCCCCATGTCCGGCCGCATGATGCGGTCGACGAGCTTGGCTTCCTGCGTCTGGGAAATCCCGGACACGACGGAGGCGAACAAGAGGGCCGCTGTGAGAATCGTCTTCACCGAACCGGGCATTATAAGCACGGGTGGCTGCGCATGCGAGACTTTTAGTGGGCTTCCCAAACCCGTCAGCCTCCCGATACCATCGTTGTTAGCTTTTCAGCCTGGCCTGCCAGGCACCCACGATCTGCCGGATCGTTTCTTCCAGCGAAACGGAAATATCCCAGGAGGGGTAGTGGGCGCGCATTTTGCGCAGGTCGCTGTAGTAGCAGATGTGGTCGCCGATGCGGTTTTCATCCACATAGGAGAAGACCTGCTTTTTCCCGCTGAAATTTTCGGTGAGATGGAAGGCCTCGAGGATCGAGCAGGAGTTCGCCTTGCCGCCTCCAAGATTGTAAACCCCGGCCACGCGGGGAGCCTGGAAGAACGCCCACATGAACCGGGCGACATCCTCGCTGTGGATGTTGTCGCGCACCTGCTTTCCCTTGTAGCCAAAAACCTTGTATTCGCGCCCTTCGAGGTTGCATTTGACCAGGTAGGAGAGGAAGCCGTGGAGCTCGACCCCCGAATGGTTCGGGCCCGTGAGGCATCCCCCGCGAAGGCAGCACGTCGGCATCCCGAAATACCGTCCGTATTCCTGGACCATCACGTCGGCCGCAACCTTCGATGCGCCGAAGAGCGAGTGCTTTGACTGGTCGATGGGAAAGTCCTCCGCGATCCCGTTTTCGTAGGCCGGGTCGGCGTAGTCCCACCGGGTATCGTGCTCGGCCAGGGCGATGGTGTTCGGGCGGTCGCCGTAGACCTTGTTCGTGGACATGTGGATAAACGGCGATTCCGGGCAGGAGCGCCGCGCCGCCTCGAGCAGGTTCAGGGTGCCGACGGCATTCGTGTCAAAGTCGTCGAACGGGATCGCCGCCGCCCGGTCGTGCGAGGGCTGCGCCGCCGCGTGGATGATGGCATCCGGCTCCAGCCAGGCAACGAGTTCGAGAACGCCTTTCCGGTCGCGGATGTCGAGTTCGTGGTGGGTGTAGCCGGAGATCGATTCCGACAGCCGCTCCTGGTTCCAGCGGGTGTCTCCCTGCGGGCCGAAGAAAACCGCCCGCTGGTTGTTGTCGAGACCGTGGATCGCGCATCCCTGGCGCGCAAAAAACAAAGAAACCTCCGAGCCGATGAGGCCGGAGGAACCGGTGACGAGGATTTTCATTGGCGCTGATTATGCCTGCGGGAAATCGAAAAACACGCGAAATGTCGCCGCCGTGGCATCGCGGGCGGAAAACCGGGGGGAAGCTCGCGGGCGCGGGAAACCGCGAGAGAATTTGACTCCGGTCAATTTGCCGTTACATTGCGCCGCATCCACCAACGACCATGAGCAAACCCGAAATCACCGCCTATCTGAAAACCCATTGCGGCTGGAGCAAAGGCGTCCGCGCCGTCCTCTCGAAGTATGACATTCCCTACGTCGAAAAGGACATCATTTTGAATCCCGAATTCCGCTTCGAGATGGAGCAGCTCAGCGGCCAGCCGCTCTCGCCGTGCGTGGTGGTCGATGGCGTGATGCTGCCGGATCTCAGCGGCGAGGAACTCGAAAGCTACCTTCTCTCGAACGGGCTCGTGCGGGAATCCACGCTGGAGACCGACGTGCCGCTGAACGCCGCCTGCTCGGATGAGGAGCACGCCGCGATGGTGAAGCTCAAACTCTGAGCCTGCGGCATCGCTCCCCGATTGCGGGGTCGGCGAAAAGGTCGTGGAAACATCCGCTCGGATGGATCGCGGCCCCCACGGCGCAATGGGGCCGGGCGGCTGCGGATCCGCCGCGTGATTGATCCTTCGCTCACGCGCCATCCGCCCTCCTGGAAAGCTTCCAGAGAACCCGCGAGAGCAGCGCGGCCGCAGCCACCGCCAGCCCGACCACAAACCCGAACCACACACCCCGTGCTCCCCAGCCGAGGACGAAGCCGGCGAACCACGAGACCGGCAGCGCCACGACCCAGTAGGAAAGGATCCCGATGAACATCGGCATCCGCGTGTCCTCGAACCCGCGCAGGGCACCGGATGACACGACCTGGATGCCGTCGAAAATCTGGAAAACCCCCGCGATGAGCAGCAGTTGGGAGGTCAGGAACACGACCGCAGGATCCGCGACAAACCACCCGGCAATCGATGTTCCGCACACCATGAACACCAGGACGAACACACTCATGAACGACACCGCCAGGCCGAGTGCCCCGAAAATAATCGGGCGGAGCCGTTCCGTCCTCCCGGCCCCGCGCGACTGGCCGACACGGACGCAGACCGCCTGCGAAAGCCCGAGTGGGACCATGAATGTCGTGGCGGCGCAGGTGATCGCGATCTGGTGGGCCGCCAGGGGAACCACGCCGATCCACCCCATCATCAGCGACCCGAACGCAAAGCCGCTGACCTCGCAGAGATGAAGCCCTCCGGCTGGCAGGCCGATGGCCAGGATCCGCCCGATGGATGCCCGCACTCCGCCGGCAAACCAGCCTGATGGCCAGGCCGCGCGCAGCGTGCGGGAGAGGGCCGGATAAGCGAACATGGCCGCCATGACGGCGGTTCTTGCGAACAGTGTGGCCACTGCGGCCCCCTCGAGCCCCATCGCGGGAGCCCCCCAGTTCCCAAAGATCAAAATCCATGCCAGCAACGCGTTGAGCGCAACCCCGGCCATCATGATCCAAAACGGTTCCCACGGACGACCGAGCGCCTCGCAGAAATTTTTGCTCGCGCAAGTCAGGAAGACCGGGACAAGCGACCACCCGCAGATGATCAGATACCCGCCGACCGCGCCGTTGACGTCCGTCGGCTGGCCGAAGATGCCGATGTGCGGGAGGATCCCGTGGAGCGCGAGGAGCACCGGCACAGAAATCACCAGCGCCACGGCGACCCCGCCCCGGACGCTTTCCCCCGCCTCGCGTGGGCGTCCGCCTCCATGCGAGTGCGACGCCCGCACGCTCACGGCGGAGAGCACGCCGAACCCGAAGACCAGCGGCACGGAAAGCAGGGTGTTGGCAAACGCGCACGCCCCCAGCGGCACCACCCCGACCCGCCCGACCAACATTGAATCCACCAGCCCCATGAGCATCTGGCCGATGTGGCCCGTGACAATCGGGACCGCCAGCGACAAGGTCCTGCGGTTCTCGGAGAGGATGGAGTGCAACATGGCGACCCTGGCAACCTACAGGCAACCCCTCCGCCGGGGCAACCGTAGCGGGCGGAAATCGCGCCCCGTTTGATCGCGCCGGAATTGTCGGACGCTGAAATCCCGGCATTGCGAAAAGCCGTGCCATGCCACAAACTGGGCACCGTGGCAGAAGCCCCTCCTCCCCCCACGCCCTCGATCCCAAACCTCATCAGGAGGATAAGCCAGCTCGCCACCGAATTTTTCATCAAAGGAAACCGCCGGGGAACGCGGGGTCTGGTGCTCGCCATGCTCGGCCTTTGTCTCGCCATCGGCGTCGTGCAGGTGCTCGTGAGCTACGCGGGAAGAAACTTCATCACGTCGCTGGCCCAACGGGATACCGCCGGCTTCTACCACCACCTCTGGATCTACATCGCCACATTCGGCCTCGCCGTTCCGGTGGGGGTCTACTACCAGTATGTCGCCGGACGGCTCTCGCTCCGCTGGCGGCAGTGGATGACCCACCTGCTGGTGAAGCGCTACTTTTTCAACCGCGCCTACTACCGCCTGCGCACTTCGGCGAGGGTGGACAACCCGGACCAACGGATTTCCGAAGACGTGAAATCGTTCACCACCGGCGTGCTCGGCTACCTGCTCACGACGATCAATTCCCTCGTGACTCTCTGCGCGTTCCTCGGCGTGCTCTGGACGATCTCGTGGCAGCTGCCTTCGGCCCTCTTCGTCTATGCGACGCTGGGCACGGGCCTCTCCCTGTTCATCGGAAAGCGCCTGGTCGGGCTGCATTTCAAGCAATACCAGAAGGAGGCGGATTTCCGTTACGCCCTCATCCGCATCCGCGACAACGCGGAGAGCATCGCGTTTTTCCGGGGGGAAAACCGCGAGCACCGCGATCTGGTCGACCGGTTCGCCGAAGTCGTCGCGAACACCATGCGGATCATCGCCTGGAATCGGACCCTCGGCTTTTTCACGAACAGCTACAACTACGTCGCCCTGGTGATCCCGACGCTGATCGTGGGGCCGATGTTCATCCGGGGGGCGGTCGAGTTCGGCGTGGTGACGCAGGCGGAGGGTGCCTTCGCCCAGGTGCTCATGGCCCTCAGCGTCATCGTCGCGCAGTTCGACGGCCTCAGCGCGTTCGCAGCCGGCCTCAAGCGTCTCGGAGACCTCTGGGATGAGCTGGACGATTTCGACGCCGAGGATGCTTTGAGGGAAAAGGAGCCGCAGGTCGAGGTGGACGAGAGCGCGCTCGGGCTCAAACTGACGGACCTCACCGTGCAGACGCCCGATGCGGGGAAGACGCTCGCCCGGCATCTGACCTTCGCCCTTCCGCCCGGGAAGAGCGTCCTCATCATGGGTGCCAGCGGCACCGGCAAAAGCTCCCTGCTCAGGACCATCGCCGGCCTGTGGCAGAGCGGCGACGGCAGCATCGAACGCCCGAACCTCAACGACCTGATCTTCCTCTCCCAGCGCCCTTACATGGTGCAGGGCAGCCTCCGCGAGCAACTCGTCTACCCGCAGAACGGCGAAAGCGTGGACGACCGGCTGATCCGGGACGCCCTGAAAAAAGTCAACTTCACCGAGGTCCTGGACCGCGTGGACGGCGACTTCGGACGCCACATGGACTGGACGAACATCCTCTCGCTCGGCGAGCAGCAGCGGGTTTCCTTCGCCCGGATATTCCTGCGCAAGCCCGTGCTCGCATTTCTCGACGAGGCCACCAGCTCGCTCGACGAGGAAAACGAGCGCGTGCTCTACCGAAACCTGCGCGAACTGGGGATTTCTTTCGTCAGCATCGGCCACCGCAGCACGCTCAAGGCCTTTCACGACCATCTTATCGTCCTGAAGAAGGACGGGACGGCGACGATCTCGGAGATTTCCGGGGGGAACGAATGCGTGCTGGAATCTCCTTAGCGCGGGCAGCGCTTTCTGGCGCAACTGCCGCAGAGCTCCGGCTCCGCCTACGGTGCGGTCAGGAACCGGAACGCGCGATCGCCGAAGCCCGGCAGGCCCTCGTGCCCGTAGTCGGGATAGATGGAGGATTCCTTTTTCGTGACAAGATTGTTGAAGACCGCGAACTGGGTCGAGGGAGGGCAGATGTTGTCCATCAGGGTCAGGGCCATGAGCACGCGGGCTTTGATGCGCGGGGCCAGGTGGTGGACGTCGATGTAGCCGAGCGTGTTGAAGATTTCCTCCTCGCGCTGGTGGAGCGGATCGAACATCCGCAGGTAAGTTCTTAGCTCGGTGTAGGCATCCTTGGCGAGGTCCATCTCCCAGACGCGCTTGTAGTCGGAGAGGAAGGGGAACATCGAGACGCAGCGTTTGATGCGGGGTTCGAGCGCGGCGCAGGCGATCGCGAGCGCCCCGCCCTGCGAGCCGCCCATGCAGTTCAGTTCGGTGACTTCCGGAAACCCGGAAAGCACGCGTGCGAGCTGGACGGTGTCCAAAAAGATCTGGCGGAAAAGGAGTTTGTCCGGCGACTCGTCGAGTCCGCGGATGATGTGGCCGTGATGGGTGTTTCCGCGAACCCCTCCGGGATCCTGGCTGCGTCCGCCCTGACCGCGGCAGTCGAGTCCCGCCACGGCCATGCCCTGCCCCACGTAAGGAAGCTTGTCCTGCCAGTCTCCGCTGTGTCCGGTGTAGCCATGAAACAGCAGGAGACCCGGACCGGGCTCAGCCGGCTGCTGCGGCCGCAGGTATTTCGCGTAGATGCGCGCTCCGTCAACACCCGTGAAAAAAAGGTCGAACGTCTCGACGCCCCTCGCTCCCAGGGCATCGCAGGGAACCAGCTCGGGGTTGGGATCCGTGGCATCGAGGTCCGCGAGCGCCCGCGACCAGTATTGGTCGAAATCTGCGGGCTTCGGGTTGATTCCGCGGTAGGTCTGGAGTTCGCTGAGCGGTTTGTCGAGGACGGGCATATGTTAGGGCAGGATTTGGAGGACAGGTTTCGGGAAGATTCCGACGATGAGGATCAGTGCGGCCAGAACGGCTGCGGCAATGCGGGTGAGCGGCGAGACGACGACCGGCGGGGCATCCGCCGGGGCCGGCTGCCAATACATCGCGCGGATGACCTTGAGGTAGTAGTAGAACCCGCAGGCGACGGTCACGAGACCTACGGCGACCAGCAGGTAATGCTGTTCCCGCATGGCCGCCTCGAAGATGAAAAACTTTCCGATGAAGCCGACCGTGAACGGCAGGCCGGCGAGGGAAAGCATCGAGATCAGCATGGCCAGGGCCAGGCCGCGGGAGCGTCGCCCGAGGCCGTTGAAATCCGAAATATCGTCCCCGCCGGCGGCCTTCGCGACGGGAACGAGAACCAGAAACGCCAGGAACGTCATCAAAAGGTAAGCGAGCAAGTAAAAGACAACCGCGCGCCCGGCGGCAGGGGAACCCACGCTCGCGACGCCAACCAGGAGGTAACCGGCGTGCGCGATGCTCGAATATCCCAGCAGGCGCTTGAGGTTTGTTTGCGGCATGGCGGCAAGATTGCCGTAAACCAGGGTCAGGCCCGCGAGAATCTGCAAGGCGGCGACGAGTTTGGTCTCGATCTCGGGGACCGCCAAAAACGGCTCGATCACCCTCATCAACACGACGAATCCCGCCGCCTTCGAACCGACGGAGAGAAACGCGGTCACGGGCGTCGGGGCACCCTGGTAGACATCCGGAACCCAGAACTGGAACGGCGCGGCCGCCACCTTGAAACCGAGCGCCACCAGCACCAGCCCGATGCCGAACAGCAGGGCGGACTGGCTGGCCTGGGGGACAAACCCGAGAACCATCGAAACCCCGCGCAGGCCGGTCTGCCCGGTCATTCCGAAAATCCATGTGATGCCGTAAACAAGGAACCCGGTCGAGAGCGCCCCGAGGATCAGGTATTTTGTCCCCGCCTCCAGGCTGGCCGTGCTTTTCCTCATGTAGGCGACCTGGATGTAGAACGATATCGTGACGAGCTCGAGCGCGCAAAAGATCATCACGAAGTCGGACGCAGAGGCCATCCACATCAGGCCCGCGCAGGTGAAAACCGGAAGGACAAAAAATTCCCCGAGCCCGGCACCGGGTTTCGAGCCCGGGATGAACCGCTCGACGGTCGGAGCGTATTCGACCGAGAGGACCAGGGTCAGGATGGTGGAAAGCAGCGCGAACCGTTTGAAGAGCAGCCCGAGGTCATCGTTGGTGTAAAATCCCGTGTAGTCGGCCGGGACCGGCCGGATGAAAAACGTCATCGCGAAAACCATGAGCAGGCCGAAAATCCCGCCATAGGCCAGCGAGCGCTTGTCGGCATGCACGTAAAAGGCATCGGCCATGAGCAGCAGGATGCCCACGCAAACAACACAGATTTCGAGCGCGAGAGCGGAGATCATGACCATATCGAAGCGGATTCGATGAGTTGGAGGAGCAGCTGCGGGAAGAACCCGGTGACCAGCATCACCACGATCAGCGCGACGATGGCGACACGGGCGGGGCCGGAGATTTCCCGGAGTCCGGCCCACCGGTCATCAAGGGGCCCGAAGAAAATGCGACGGTAGGCACGGAGCATGTAGACGGCGGAGATCACAACCCCCCAGGCGGCGCAGATCGTGGCAACTTGAAAATTGTTGAGTTGGAAAAGCTCCTTTCCATCCATCGATCCCATGAGGGGCACCCCGCCGACAAAGGATCCGAAAAAGACAAGCAGCTCGCCAACAAAGCCCACGAAGCCCGGCAGGCCGATGGCCGCGAAGGCGGCGAACCCGAAGAGCAGGCCGAACGCGGGCATCGGTTTCGCGAACCCGCCCAGCTCGGCAAAGTCGAGCGTTCCGGTGCGCTCGCGAAGCTCTCCGCTCAGCGCAAACAGGGCCGCGATCGAAAGGCCGTGGGCAAAGAGCATCACGGAAGCCCCCGTGACGCTGAGGACGTTCAGCGCGGCGAACCCGAGAAAGATGTAGCCCATGTGCATCACGCTCGAATAGCCGAGCATCCAGTCGAGCTTCCGCTGCGAGACGGTCACATACCCGACATAGAGGATGTTCCCAACGAGGAGCACGAGCAGCAGGTTCGAGTATCTCGTGACGGCCTCGGGAAGCACGGGGGCCGCGATGCGGATCAGGCCGTAGAGGCCGAACTTTTTCAAGACCCCGGCATGGAGCATGGCCGCCGGAGCCGGGGCGCTCGCGTAAGCCTGCGGTGCCCATGTGTGGAAGGGGAACAACGAAACAAGGATGCCGAACCCGGCGAGCAGGAGCAGGTAAACCCAGTTGCCATCCGCGAGCAACCCGGCGTCGGCGAGGCCGACAATCGCCCGGAGATCGTATGTCCGCATCCCCTCGGGCTGGATCAGGTAGAGCCCGATCAGCCCCAGAAGAAGGACAAAACTGCCAAGGGCGAGGTAGATCGTGGCCTTCCAGGCCGCCGCCTGCCGGTCCCCGGAACCCCAAATCCCGATCAAAAGGAATGTCGGGATGAGGGCCAGCTCGTGGAACATGTAAAAGAAAAAGAGATCGATGGAAGCGAAGGCCCCGATGCCTCCCGCCGAAATGAACAGGAGCGACGCGTAAAACCAGGCGGCATTTTTGTCCGGTGTCCGGGCCACCGCCACGGCGGCGGACGTCACGAGCGCGGCCAGCAGAAGCATGACCAGGCTCAGGCCGTCGGCCCCGAGCGTAAACGCGATCCCCATCGAGGGAATCACCGGCACCGTGGAAACAAAATGGTAGTGGTCGGTCCCCGGCCTGCCGAGATACGAGGCGGCGAGGACGAGCGTGAAGAAAAGATTGGCCGCAGATGCCACGAGCGCCGTGGCCCGGGCGTTCGAGCCAACCAAAATGAATGCGGCCCCGAGGATCGGGACGAGAATCAGGACGAGAAGTGGGCTGATCGCGCTCATCGGAAAATCAAAAGGTAAAGGAGCCCAACCACGCCGGCACCGAAGAAAAAGGCATATGCCTGGATGTTCCCGATCTGGAGGAACCGGAGCACGAACCCGCCGGCCCACGCGATTTTGCTCGGAACCTGGACGACGAGGAGATCCACGATCCACCGGTCGGCCCACGAAAGGACCGCCGCGCCGCCATCCTGGATGTGTTTCACCATCCAATCGTAGAGGTCATCGATATAGAGCCGGTTGGCAAAAAACGGGATGCGGACAGGGTCTTTGGCCGCATTCCCGTAGAGCGTCCAGGCCAGCGCCACCCCGCCAAAGAACAGCGCGTAAAGCGCCGGATGAAGAAGAAAGGGCACCTCCTCAGGATCCGCGACATGGAAAAAGATTTTCTCGATGAAGGGGAATCCGGCGACGAGGGCGGGGAGCGCGAGACAGGCGAGCGGGACGAGCATGACCGCCGGCGATTCCGTGGCGTGTTTCGCGTGCTCGTCGCGCGGCTTGCCGAGGAAAACCGCGAACACCAGGCGGAACGTGTAGAAGGCGGTGAGACCGGCTGTCGCGACCGAAAGCCAGCCGAGGAACGGATGCCTGACGACCGCCCAGGCGATGATCAGGTCTTTGCTGAAGTAGCCGCTCGTGAAGGGGCATCCCGACAGCGCCAGGGCGCCGGCGACCATCGCCAGAAACGTGAACGGCATCTTGTTTTTCAGAGCCCCCATTTTCCAGATGTTCTGCTCGTGATGCATCCCAACGATCACCGATCCCGCGCAGAGGAAGAGAAGGCACTTGAAGAAGGCGTGCGTGAAGAGGTGGAACATCGACACATCCGGAGTCGGTGCCGAGGCGATCCCCAGGACCATGTAGCCGAGCTGGGAGATCGTGGAGTAGGCGAGGATCCGCTTGATGTCGTCCTGCTGCGTGGCCATCAGGGCCGCCCCGAAGCAGGTGATGCCGCCGACCCACGCGACCACGTCGAGCGCGGGGGGGGCGGCTGCGAGGATCGGGAAGATCCGCGCGAGCATGTAGACCCCCGCCGCGACCATTGTGGCGGCGTGGAGAAGCGAGGAGACCGGCGTCGGGCCCTCCATCGAGTTCGGAAGCCAGACATGCAACGGCATCTGCGCGGACTTTCCAACGGTTCCGCAAAAGACCAGCACGCACGCCACGGTGAGATAAAACGGGTTGGCCGCGAAGACCGCGATGCCGCCCGTCGTGAGCTCGCCGAACATCAGCGTGCCGGTCGCGGCCCAGAGGAACAGGATGCCGAGCAGGAACCCGAAATCCCCGACCCGGTTGACGATGAATGCCTGCTTGCTCGCGTCGGCGGCGGAGTCCCTTTTGAAGTAGTGCCCGATGAGGATGTAGGAGCTCAGCCCGACGAGCTCCCAGAAGATGAACATCATCATGAAATTGTCGGCAAGCACGATGCCCAGCATCGAAAACAGGAACAGGGCCAGCCCCGCAAAATACCGCCAGTATCCCTCCTCGGCCTTCATGTAGCCGATCGAGTATGTGAAGACGAGTGTCGCGATCGTCGTCACCACGACAAGCATCACTTTGCTGAGGTGGTCGATCGTCACCCCGATCGGGATCTGGAGGTCGGTTCCGATTTGGATCCAGGGAAAGCTCAGGGACTCCGCCGGATCGGGCTGGCAAAAGAGCCACCAGCTCAGCGCGCATCCGATGGCGGCCGAGCCGATCGCCAGCCCGGCGCTCAGCGGCTTGGAATACCGTCCGACAAAAAGGATCCCGACCGCCGCGGCCAGCGGGGTGAAAAGAATGATCCAGGGCGCGACCGACGTGCTCATCAAAACTTCAGGGTGTCGAGGTCCTCGACGTGCGTGGTTTGTTTGGCGCGGAAGAGGGCGACGATGATCGCCAGCCCCACGGCGACCTCCGCCGCCGCGACGGTGATGATGAAAAACACCAGCACCTGCGCGTTGTAGCCCGGCAGCCCGTCATGCCCGGGATGGAACCGCGAGAAGGCGACCAGCGAAAGGTTCGCCGCGTTGAGCATCAGCTCGAGGCCCATGAAGATGATCAGGATATTCCTGCGGAGCAAAACCCCTGCCAGCCCGATCGAAAACAGGCCGCCGCTGACAAGAAGATAATGGGCGAGGGTCGGCACGTCAGGGGAATTTGAAATTTGAAATTTGAAATTTGAAATTCATTTGAGCTCCCTCCGGCTGAGGACGACGACGCCGATGGTGGCGACGAGAAGGAGGACCCCGATGATCTGGAACGGGAGGTTGAAATTCCGAAAGAGGGCAAACCCGACCTGGGCGACATCGTTGAGGCCCGGGTTTGCGAGGACCGGCTTGGTCTGCCAGGCATCCGGCAGGGAAACAACCACCCGCAGCAGCGCGGCAATGAACCCCCCGATGACGATCCCGCCGCCTGCCCACGCGGCCAGTTTGACCGGACGCCGCTCCTCGGTCCGAAGGTCGAGGAGCATGATGATGAAGAGGAAGAGCACCATCACAGCCCCGGCGTAGACAAGAACCTGCACGACGCCGATGAAAAAGGCGTCGAGCGTCACAAACAGCGACGCCAGCCCCACGAACGACATCACCAGACTCATCGCGCTCGACACCGGGCTCCGGAAAAACACCACCCCCAGGCCGAACAGGAGCGTGAAAATCGAGAAAAGCCAGAAAAGCGCGAGCTGCATGGTGGAAATCGGCGGTTTTTTAACAGGAGCTGGTCGGGTCTGCTACTTTTTTTCGTCCCACTTGTTGACCAGCCCCGGCATGACCCCCCCGAGCTCGTAGAGTTTCGCCTTGTCGTGGTTCATTTCCCCGCGACTGTAGCCGGTGATCGAGTAGTCCTTCCGCAGAAAGATCGCCTGCTCCGGGCAGACCTCCTGGCAGAGGCCGCAGTAAATGCACCGGATCATGTCGATGTCGAATTCCCCGGGGCGCTTCTCGACCTTGCCCCAGCGTTCGGCGGCGGGAATCTCCTCCGGCTTGATCGTGATCGCGCGCGGCGGGCAGATGAACTCGCAAAGCTGGCAGGCCACGCACCGCTCGCGGCCCCACTCGTCCGTCACCAGGGTGGGCGCGCCCCGATACCACTCCGGAAGGCTCGCGTCCCACTTCTGCTCCGGGTATTGCATGGTGACCTTCGTGCGCCCGGTCAGCCGGTTCACGAAATGCCTGAGCGTGATGAAAAGCCCGCCCGCGATCGCGGGAAGGTAAAGCTTTTCGGACAGCGTGAGTTTCGGGCGTTGGACAGCGACGGCCATACAGTTGCGAATTTGGTAACAAGGTTCGCCCCGCCTGACAACTGCGGACTCAAAAATCTCGGCCAACTCCGGATTTGATCCGGAAATTGCGGTTTGACAATGGCATGATCACAGATAAACATACCGGATAGTTACCGGTTTTTTTATGACCTTTCTCCACCCTGCCGATTGCCCCTTGTGAAAACCGCCGAATTCCTCCTCGACGCCGGCTCGCAGCTTTCCGAAGGACCGCTTTGGGACGAGCGCACCCAGGTGCTCTACTGGGTGGACATCGAGGGACGACGGTTGCACGTTTACGATCCCGTCACGCACCAAGACCGCAGTTTTCTGATGCCCTCGCGGATTGGAATGGTGAGCCTGACAAAGGACGACCGGGTGATGGTGGCCCTGGAAAAAGGCGTTTACTTCGTCGAGGAAGGGGATTCCGTGCGGCTGTTTTACGGAGATATGGAACGTCCGCTGGAGCGCAACCGGCTGAACGACGGCAAATGCGACGCGGCGGGTCGGCTCTGGGTGGGCAGCATGCACATGGATGTGGTGCCTGGGCAGGCCGCGCTCTATCGCCTCACCCAGGACAGGCAATGCACCCGGATGCTGGACGGGTTGACCGTCTCCAACGGCATCGGGTGGAGCCCCGACGGACGGTTCATGTATTTCATCGACACGCCGTCTGGATTCCTGTGGCGCTTCGATTTTGACGCCGAAACCGGACGCATTTGCAACCGGACTCCGCTGATCGATTACAGAAACGAGGAGGGAAATTTCGACGGCATGACCGTCGATGCCGAGGGATGCCTCTGGATCGCGCATTGGGGAGGCTTCCAAGTCAGCAAGTGGAATCCCTCGAGCGGAAAAAAGATCCTCTCGGTGAAGGTGCCGGTGCCAAATCCCTCGAGCTGCACGTTTGGCGGCCCGGGCCTCGGCACTCTCTACATTACAACGGCGTCGGGTCGGGACAAGACCGTGCAGCGGGATTATCCGCTGTCAGGCAGTCTCTATGTCTATGAGGACGGAACGAAGGGAATCCCCTCCTTCCGTTTTGGAAAATGAAAGATCTGTTCGATCTGACCGGAAGAAAGGCGCTGGTAACCGGCTCCAGCCGGGGCATCGGCAGGGCCATCGCGCTGGCCTTCGCGGAGCATGGTGCGGACGTCGGCATCCATTATGTCGGCAATGTCACGGAGGCCCGGGCGACGGCGGACGAGGTGGAACGACTGGGACAAAAGACCTTTTGTGTCCAAGGCGACCTGGGTGCCGAAGACTGCGCCGAAATCATCTGGAAAACCGTCGAACGGGAATTTGGGGGTGCCGATATCCTCGTGCTGAACGCCTCGATTCAATATCGGAAGTCGTGGCGAGAGATCACGTCCGCCGACTTCAACGATCAGATGAATGTCAATGTCCGCTCGTCGATGTTGCTCATCCAAAAGGCCGTCACATTCATGGAGCAGAAGGGCTGGGGGCGGATCGTGACGGTGGGAAGCACGCAGGAGGTCAAGCCGCATCCGGACATGCTGGTCTATTCGTCCTCGAAGGCCGCGCAAACGCTGATGGTCCGCTCGCTGGCCATGCAACTGGCCGCGAAGGGGATCACGGTCAACAACCTGGCTCCCGGCGCCATCCTGACCGATCGCAATGCGAAAGTCCTGTCGGATGATTCCTATCGCCGGAAAGTCGCCGATTCCATACCGGTGGGATATATTGGGGAAACGAAAGACTGCGTGGGAGCGGCGCTGCTCCTGTGTTCCGAAGCCGGGCGCTATATCACCGGCGGGAGCCTGATCGTCGATGGAGGAAAGGCGTTCCAATGATCGGCATTGCCACCCTCAATCCCTGCATCGATAAAACACTGTTTCTGGACATCCGCCCCCCCTTTTTTTGGACCAGGTGCAATTTGCCCTCCTTGGCGGAGTGACACCCTGAACGGCACATACCGACAAGCGAAAGCCGAAGCACCCGCTGAAAAATATCAGACCAACAACCAACAAAAAAGAAACAACACTATGAGCGACCAAATAACCGATACCTATGAACTGAAAAAACTCGTCGTCGATTACGACGTAACCGCCATCCGCGAACGCTACCTCAAACTCTACACCGCTCTGGTTTACGATGCGATGGATTCATTTGATCTGCCTGGACGCTCGATGGACAGCGGCGTCTATCCGCTGACCGTCGACATGAAAGTGGCCGGCCCGGCTTTCACCATCCAACGCCGTTCCACCCCGAGCCGCGACGCGAAGACACACAACATCCGGCTTGGCCTCATGAAAAGCATGAGCGAGGGCTGCATCCTCATTTCAGACGTGCAGGGCAACAAGAACTGTGGCCAGTTCGGGGAAATCACGGCCACGGCCATGCGGGCGGTGGGTTGCAAGGGCGCGGTGATCGACGGATCGACCCGCGACTCAAACTATCTCATCAACATGGGGTTCCCGACCTTCTGCCGTTTCCGCAATCCGGTGGAGGGCATCGGGCGCTCGATGATCACCGAGTATATGGAGCCGATCTTCGTCAACGGCATTGACGGCCAGTTGCTGGTCAATCCCGGCGATTTCATCTTTGGCGACTTCGACGGCGTGGTTATCGTCCCAAAAGACATGACGATCAAGGTGCTCGAACAGGCCGAAGAGTGGTTCAACAACGAAAAGAAAAGCCGCAAGGCGATGGCCGAGGGCATGAACCCGTTTGATGTCTATAACAAATTCGGACGGTTCTGATGGACAAGGAAACCGTCGTTCAAAATGAGACCCGACCACACATCCAGCCAAGTCTTTGACTCCCTGCTAAAAAGCATCCAGAAGGGCCGATTCAAAGCCGGGGAATATCTCCCCGGCGAACGCGAATTGGCCGGGATGTTCGATGTCTCCCGGCCCACCATGCGCAGGGTGATCGCGCGCCTGCAAACTTCGGGCCTTATCCAGGCCCGCCCCGGAGCGGGAAATTTGGTGGTCAAAAAAGCCGAATTGAAGTCGGGGATCCGCAACATCGCCTATTTTGTTCCGGATATTTCCAATCCCTTCTTTTCCCATCTCGGGCGGGAACTGACGGCCCAATTTCAAGCCGCCGGGATGAACGTGGCCATCATGGATTACAACTACGGCATCCCGCATCTGTTGGAGGCCCTGCAACAACTGACCTCCTTCGAGTCCGCCGTAATCCACTTTACCGGCAGCCGCGAGGAACTGCGCGACCTGGGTGCCCGGGTGCGGGTTCCCATCGTGCTGATGCACCCGTATCGCGACGAGACAGCCGCGACACCTTACGACCAGATCCTGATCGACAGTTTCGGCGGAGCTCATGCCGTCGTGACCCACCTTCTTTCCATTGGCCGCAAACGGATTGCCTTCCTCGCCTCCCCCGGCCAGTCCGCAGAGCGCTGGCGCGGTGGCCAGGAGGCCATGAAACAAGCCCTTGGAAAGGGAGCCCGCTTTTTCCAGCTTGAACCCGGCCTGAGCGGATTTCATGGAGGGTATGAAGCGGTCCGGCGGGCGATTTCCGACAAGATTCCCTTCGACGGTCTCTTTGGTGCCAACGATGAACTGGCGCTGGGAGCCCTCGCCGCCTTGAAAGATTCCGGCATCAAAATTCCCGACGAAGTGGCCGTCGCCGGCTTCGACAATCTTTTGGCCAGCCAGATCATCCGCCCGAAGCTCACCACCATCCGCCAGCCCATCCAGCGACTCGCCACGCTGGCGCGGGAGATGCTCGAAAGTCGCATGGCGGGAGACACCGGGAAAGCCCGGCAGGTCTTCCTCCCCGCAGAACTCCTCGTCAGGGAATCCACCCAAGCCGGTTTCCCTGAACCGAAAAACCCGCCGTCGAAAAAACCGGCAATCTATTAGCATATGAACAAGCCCTTTCTTCTCGCCGCCGCTTGGGCGATTTCACTCTGCCCAGTCGCCCGGGCCGGGGAAAGCACCCCGCCGACTCCCATCGCCCCGAAGCTCCAGCATTATGTCGATGATCGTGTGATGGCGGGAGCGGTCATCCTGGTCGCAGATCGGGAGAAAATTCTCGAAGTCGAAGCGTTCGGCTATTCCGACCTCAAGGCGCAGACCCCCATGCAGGCTGACAACCTCTTTTGGATTGCCTCCATGACCAAGTCGGTCACCGGTGCCGCCTTCATGATATTGGTCGATGAGGGGAAAGTGCAACTTGACGACCCGGTCGAAAAATACATCCCCGCCTTCAAGGACCTGAAAGTGGCCCAGGCCGATGGAACTTTGGTTCCGCCGAGCCATCCGATCCGGATCCGGGAGATCCTTTCGCATACCGGCGGGATGGGTTTTCTCAACAAGAAGGATCGTCAGATCATCGACTCGGCACCGTTGGAAACCTCGATCGAAAACAATCTTCTGGAACCTCTCCTTTACGACCCGGGGACGAAATGGGTCTATTCCAACGAGGGCATCGATACCGCCGGGCGGATCATTGAAATCGTCAGCGGGATGCCCTACGAACAATTTTTGCAGGAGCGATTGTTCACCCCCCTCGGGATGGTGGACACCACCTTTCATCCCAATTCCGAACAGCTCAAACGGCTCGCCAAGACCTATAAGGTGCCGAAAGGCGAAACACAACTCGTCGAGACGCCGATTCATTTCCTTACCTATCCGCTCGACGGTCCGAACCGTTATCCGGCACCTGGTGGAGGTCTTTTTTCGACGGTGCGCGATGTCGTCCGCTTCTGCCAGATGCTCGCCAATGGCGGAACCTTCGAGGGCAAGACCTACCTCTCGAAGAATGCGGTCCACGAGATGACGACCAAACAGACCGGGCCGTTGGTTGGCAATTCCTACGGACTCGGCATCAACGGATCCGACGGAACGGTCTTCGGCCACACGGGCGCATTCAAGACGAAGATGGAAGTGGATCATGGCCAGATCCGGGTCTTCCTGACGCAACATGCCTCCGACTGGACAAGCGGTGATCCGTATGTGGACTTTGCCACGGAAGCAAAACGGTTGTATCCACCCGATCAGAACGGCAGTCCGATCCAACCGCAATGAGGTCCCATTATCCCGCCACAGGCAGTGGGAGCCCGCCATGAGACGGCTCGGATCGTGGTTGATAGCTTCCATCCCGCTCCCCCGGCAACTCGATCCCCCGGCGTTCGGGGCGAGTGAACCATTTTTTCATCACTTTTGCGGCTGGTTTGTTCCAGACGGACAGTCCTTGGTCGCCTCTGGGATCGGTGGCGTAATGCGGGCGCTCAAGGTGTTCATCCCATTTCCACCAATAGATCCCCATGAACCACGGCTCGTCCCAGAAGGAGTGCAGGATGCTGTCGAGAAAATAGGCCTGCGCCTCGCCGTTGTAGCGCCCGGCCGAGTCCGCGACACTTCCGCCGCATGCAAGCGCCGTGCTGGTGGAGCGACAGCCGCATTCCGCCAGATAAAACGGCTTGCCCAGCTGTTGGGCGATCTCGGCAAAATACCGGCGCGGGCCGTCCAGCCATTCCTTCATTTCCACCGAATCCGGCGCGCAGCCGGGCGTGGGCGCTTCGGGCCGGACGATCCGGTTGGTGGCCTTGGTTTTCAGGTAAAGATTTTCGCCCCGCGAGCCGATCAACTTCCCGTTGTCCCCCGCGAGAGGCGGATAAAAACTGGCGCCGAGCGAATCCAGGTCCCTGAACCAATGGCCGGGACGTTCCTTCAGTTCTTGGAGCATGTCGATCCACAGGGTGTGCCCGGTCGTGAGATGGCCGGAATAGACGCTGCGGGCGGCGGCGATAACGCGTTTCCAGTGGACGTCCTGCCCGGTGGTCCCGTCCAGTTCGCTATCGAACCCGAAGGCCTCGCATCCGGAAAGCTCGGCGATGGAAGCGTAATGGAGCGTGCGCTCGACCATGCTGTCGAACCAGCGCGTCCAGTAATCGAGCTTCTTCCCAAGGAAAATCTCATCCTCCCACGGGAAGCTGATGTTGAAACGGAAGGAGCCATCCAACCCCTGCAACATGGGGCGCAACTGCACCTTCATCCCCTTTTCGTGGATGTAATCGATGATGCCGATCAGCTCGTGATCTCCGGGCGTCCGCTTGAAGTGCCGAAATTGGACCGTGCTGGCAAAAGTTTCCTGCCAGACCGTGGTCACCACGCAGACCCAGGTCACGCCGAGTTCGGCCATCCGATCCACTTCCAAACGGGCTTTCCTGGAACCGTAGTACCCGTTCTCGGCAAAAAATCCAAAAGTGACCCCGCGATGGATTTCCGGTGCGGTCACGGACGTCAATTTCGATTCGCTCATACCTGTCCCGATCTTAATGCGGCACGCCATCCAATAAACCGGCATCACTGGAACCGGGAAACGATAACATGGACTCCACCCATGATTTTTGGCTGCGCGGGACGCAGATCAGCGATAGATCTCGCGGCGATTGCCGATGCTCACGACCAGGACGAGAAGCACGGTGTCCCGCACTTGATAGAGGTAGCCAACCCGGATGCGGTAAAGCTCCTCGTTCCCCTGCATTTTAAGACATCCCGGCGGGCGGGGATTTTCCGCGAGGCCTTGGATTGCCCGTCTGAACCGGTCTGTCAGTTTCCCATCGCGGAGCGTGTCGAGAAACTTCTTTTGAGATGATTTCTCGGAAAAATATTTGGAAAAACGCAAGACATTGAGCCACAACGTGGCTGGTTCTTGGAGCCCAGGGTTGCGAAGCTACCCTGGGTATATGGCAGTTCATCTGGATACAACCCCGACGGGGTTGATCGCGGTTCATACAATACCCAGGGTAGCTTCGCAACCCTGGGCTGAGAGAGTGCATCCTTCGGGGATTTTCCGAAGAAATTTGTCCTGCACCCATACAATTCGGCTCCCCAACCGGCAACAACCTGCGCGGGGTTCACCTGTGGGGAATCCCGCGGGCATCCATGATCCCCTTCATGTAACCCACCGCAAAAAGTCGGCCCAGGACAGCGTAGCCGTGGCTTGCGTTGTCTTCGCCCTCCAAGGTCGGCACATGATCCACGCGTATGGGAACGTCCAAACCCGCGTCATGATAGGCCTTCAATATCCGGGCCATATCCGTCGGACCGTCGTCATGGAAAGTCTCCTCAAAACAATCCGCCGTGCCGCGCACATCGCGGAAATGGATGAACTTGATGCGGGGAGCGAAGCGACGGATGCAGGCTTCCACGTCCGCTCCCATGACGACAAAATTGGCCTGACAGAAAGTGATGCCGTGCGAGGGGCTGTCGGAAAGGGCCATGGCGCGGACAAAGCCCTCCGGGTTGGAAAAAATCCGACCGATCCCGCGCAGCGGGTTGAGCGGCGGATCATCGGGATGCAGGCCCATGTTGACACCAGCTTTATCCGCGGCGGGCATCACGGCGCGGATGAAATACTCGTAGTTGCCCCACATCTCCTCCTCGCTGGCGCAATCCTCTTCCGGCACGGGCGTGGGGTCGAGTTCGCGCAAATCGAACCGGTTGGTCAGCGCGCCACCGCGGGCGGGAACGGCGGTGGCCGTGCGGCACCATCCGATGGTGGCCAGGAAATTGTAGCACAGCAACGGGATGCCCAGCTCGCCCATGTTTCGCAACATGCGGGTGTATTTTTCGAGATCCTCGTCCCGCCCGGGCCGCCCCAGTTTGATGCGCTGCATGTCGAACTCGTCGCCTTCGAGGCCTATCAGTTGGAATCCCCCTTCCTCGAAACGCCGTTGCACGGTCCGCAAGGCGTCGATGTCCCAGGGAGGGTTGAGGCCGGTGAGTTCGGGCGCGGCTTTGACAATGGCGTGGGTCACACCGATTTGTTGGGTGAGTTTCCAGGAACGATCGGGTTTCGCGGGGAGGAAGTCGGCGATGGTCATGGCAACTGCTAGTCTGCGGTCAATTCAAAATAAACGGACGGGCCGTCCGGCAACGCCGCCGTGTCGATGGTCATCATCGCGCGCCCTTCCCGGGACAGGGTCACAGGCACCCGCGACAAACGTTTTCCGGTCGCGTCCAAGGCCCAGAGCTTGAGTTCCCCGGCATGGGCGTTGTTGACGCTCACTTCCACCCTGCCGGTCTGCACCAACACCGGGAGGGTTCCCGAATTCACCAATGTCATCCGGTCCGGCCCCTTGAACCTCATGTCCGTATTCAGGGCATCCGAGGTGACCACCAGCAGCATCCGCCGACTTTGCGAGATCGCCTTTCCGTCGATGGCGGACAGGAACACCCCCATCCGCGCCCCGATGGCTTTGACGCTCAAATCGCTGAGCCGCGCCTCCGGGCTCCGTTCCGGGAGGGACGCTCCCTGGCTGCGCGGCGTGTCGATTTCCATCTGCTCTTTTTGCGAGTTCAAGACAATCTGGCCGGTATCGCTTTGGTAGATCCCCCGCAGAGGATCCGTCCGGTTGGACTTCGGCAGGACACCGTGGGAACGCAGCGCCTCCACCTCCTCCATCATCACATTCGGGCGCGACCCGGCGTCGGCGGAATCATCCGCCACGGTCTGGGCCCCGCCGCCGATAATCTCCAGGCTCGTGCCGTCCCCCGACTGGTTAAATTGCACGTCCGGACGGCATTCGGCACGTGGGGCAGAATCGGGGGCTCCCTGCACCCTGATCCCAAACCTGGAAAGCAGCTCCAGCCGGATCATTGTCCCCGGCAGGCCGTTGCGCAGGTTCAGCTTGCCGGCCAATGCCTGCGTGGTGTCGACATTCACCTGGACCCAATGCGGGCTTTCCCGGACATCGCCCCGCCCGAACAGCAAGGCGCTGATCCGCTCCACGGCCTTGTTTTGCGGATCGTTGTAAATCTCAAACGGTTTCATGGGCTTGTCGCATTCCAGCCGGACCGGGACCGTATGCTGCCCGATCATCTGCCAGCCTTGCAGCGCGGCGTAGGCCGGCGTGATCAATCCCCCCTCGACCCCGCGCCAAGGTTGCCAGAACACATGGCTCCATTCCGAACAGACCGCGGGGCGACCCACCTGGCGGGAGGAAAGCAGCCAGGTGGTGGAGCCCGCGAAGTTCTTCGTGGCGCTGTCGGTCGTGCCGATTTCCGATCCGGGGTTTCCCTCGTTCGACGGGTGCCCGTGGTAGGCATGGCTGTCCGTCAGGGCCATCGCGTCGCGGACGATCTGGATGTAGGTGTAATCCATCGCGTTGAAGTCGAGGATGGGGCATTTCACTCCCATCTGGCGCAGTTGGTCCTGCTCCCACAGGAACGTCGCCCGCTCCGTGTCCATGAAAAACGCGAAGAGGTCCCGCGTATCCGGCCCCCTGCCTTTCAGGTCCGGCATCGGGACGGTGTCCAACGACCGGCCTTCTTTCAGATAACACATCGGGCCGCCGGGCACCTGCACGGTCCATGCCGCACGCAGGGCGTCGTCGTCCGCATATTTCTTCCTCAGCCAGATACGAAAATGGTCCGTCGCCATCTTGTCCAGGGCGGCGCTCCGCGTGCGCGAGCCGGTGAGACGAAAGAGCAGGGTCGCTTCGTTGCGCGCCTGCAGGATGGCCACCTGGGGATCGTCCTTGAGCGCCATCCCGGTGTGAGGATTCACGCGGGACAGAATGTTGGCGACCCCGGTTTTCCAGTGTTCTTTCCCGGCGTCGTCCCAGTTCATGGTCACCTGGTAGAGGGGCACGTTCTTGGCCTCGGGGCTCCAAGGTGCGATGCGGCTATACATCAGCCAGGAAGTGGTCGCGTCGAAGAAAAGATAAACGCCCCGCTGTTTCAGCGCCGCCTGCAAGCGGTCCCAGATGTCGAGCCGTTGCGGGTTCAACTCGAAGTCGCGCTCGCTGCCGCGCATCAGCCAGGTGTCCAGAAAATGCGGTCGGTAGATATTGTAACCGGCCCGAACCACCTGGTCGGCATAAGCGTCGATCTGTTCCTGCGTCTGATACGGGAACCACAGCATGAACTCGTCGCAGCACAGAAACCGCACGGCTTTCCCGGGCTGGTCCTTGAAAGCCAGCAGACCCTGCTGATTGATGATCACATGCCCGTGTTTGCCAGCCGGACCCGGCTCGACCAGGGATGAAAAATCCAGCGCGCTGCCCGCCTTCACGCACAGGTCCCGCTGCTCCAATGCCCTCCACCCCCCGCCCGGACTCCAGCCGACCTGCGTGTCACCGGCCATGACGGCCCGACTCAGGACCACCGCCGCAAGGAGGCCTGCCAAAATATATCTGGCACAGCCGCCGGGTTTTTTTCGGGGTCCATCACCCGGCCTGTTTTTTGCGGGTCTCCTCATAATACGATCGATCCGCCCTTCTCCAATTCTTCCCGAAGATGCTTGACGGAAACTGTCGCCGCGTCGATTCCGTCCTTCACCGCAAGGGCTGCGGCAACGCCCGCCGCCTCGCCGGTCTGGTTCATGTTGACCATCACGCGGATGCCGGCGTGCGCCACGGGATCGGCATCGATCATGCGACCGGCCACGAGCAGATTCGGGCAGCCTTCCGGGGTCATCGACCGGAAAGGGATCTGGTAAAAGGTCGGGTTCGTCGGCGTTTCCTCCCTCCACCGCGAGATCTCCAGGGGATGGCCCGGACGCCAGTATTCCTGCCGCCCGTCCAGGTAGCGGAATGTCACTCCCGGTTTGTCCAAATGATGGATGTCCACGCGGTAGCTGCCATTGGCGATGGCATCGTCGAACTTCCGTCCATACAGCACATCGTCCCCGGAAAGCTGATGCCGACATTTGACATGCCGCGTCTCGCGGATCCCCAATCGGGCGGGCAGCGTCTGGAGCACCAGATTGGATCCCGGGATATGCTTTTTCACCAGATCCATGAGACCGCGAATCTGGCGGCGGCCCTCCATCTCGGCACGGGTCAGCGCGTCCGCGTCGGCGCAGTTTGTCCCGTCCGTGTAGATGCGTGTGGCCGCCAGCATGAAATTCTGCGAACCCGGGATGTGCGCCCCCCAGGCGACCCCCTGCGGCAGCCCGAACTCGCTGCCATGTTCGCGCAGGAGCTGGCCGATGCGATGGTGCGATTCCACGCTCTCCCAACCGCTAAAAATCGCGCAGGTCGTGGAGGGTAGCGTATGGCTGCTCACATAGGTCGGCAGCCCGAGGCGGTCCGCGATGTCGCCGTCCCCGCTGGCATCGATGAACTGCCGGGCCAGGATGACGCCGCGCCCGCTTTTGTTCTCGATGATCGCCCCGGTCATCCTCGGCCCATCCCGCAAGGCCGCGACGAACGTCGTATGGAGGCAGGGATGGATGCCGGATTCGGAAACCAGCGCATCGAGTTCGATCTGCAATTCCTGGGGATTGAAGGACCACTCCCAATGCGGATTTTTTTCCCTGTCCCGGACGGCGTCGCGCAGCCGCAGGCGCTCGATCACCTCGAGCGTCAGACCGGCAAAGATCTGGCGATCGAAGACCTCGTCGTATTTTGAGTGCCAGACATTGACCAGGGAAAGTGTCGCCACCCCGCCGAAGCACCCCATGCGTTCGACCAAGACCACCTTCATGCCCAGCCGCGCGGCCCGGACCGCCGCAAAGACGCCCGTGCAGCTCCCGCCGATAACGCAGACATCGAATTTCCCGACAACCGGTGTCTCCCGGCGTTCTTCCCAAATCGTCATGTTCCGTTCACCGCCAGTCAAAGACGATGCCCATGGTTTTGCTGCGGTCGCGATTCGCGGTTTCATAAGCTTCCTTGCAGTCGCCGGGCGCGAAGACGTGGGAATTCAAGCCGTCCAGCGGGAACCGTCCGGTCGAGGCCAGGTCGAAAAACAGTCGCGGAATGCTCGACGCATTCCACTGGGGAGTGCTGTGGATGTCATGCGTGCCAACGATGGTGATCCCCCGCATGATGACATCCGCCGTGAGCTGCTGCTTCGTTGGCTGTCCGGAATCACCGAGGATCACGACCCTGCCGTGGTCGGCGGCGAGACCGAGCGCGGCGGCGAAAACGGCGGCGTTTCCGGTGGAGTCGATCACGACGCGCGGAAGGGCATTGTGATTCGCAGCCAGGATGGCTTCGCGGGCCTGCTCGATTGGCTGCGGAATCACCGCCGTCGCGCCGCCTTGCCGGGCTATTTCCAGCCGCCCCGCTGACATGTCCGCCACGAGAATCGAAGCGGCCCCGGCCGCGCACGCCCACCGGACCGACATTTGGCCGATGGGTCCGGCTCCGATCACCAGCACCGTGTCCCCCAAATGGTATTCGGCCGCCAGCGCCCCGTGAAACCCGATCTTGGCCAGCGCGAACCAGACGGCGGCCTCGTCGGGGACGCCGTCCGGGATGGGAAGGCATTCGTCCGCCTTCAGCAGGGCGTGCGAGCAGTGCCCCTTCCGGTGCGCCACCCGCGCACCCACGGGAAAATCGGGGTCCCCCGATTCCACAACCTCACCGACGGAAGAATAGCCGGGATGGAAGGGATACTTGACCCAATTGTCCCAGTGCGTGCCGGGGTCGAAAAGCCGGTTGAAAACGATGTTCTCCGTGCCTGTGCTCATCAGGGACAGGCGGGTGCGGACGAGCACCTCGCCCGGCCCCGGGGAGGGCACGGGAAAATTTTCCAGATCGACCTGTTGTTTGCCCGCAAACACGAGCCGCTTCGCTTCTTTGGTGTTCATAAAATTGCCGGGGGAATGGCAGGCCGGGCGTCCGCCGCACCTGGCTTGCCTATTGGAACCCCTTGCCGGTTGTCCCGGATGGGAAGTTGTCCGTGCGGAACGGAGCGGCCGGGAACCCAGCGCCGTTGTAAAGGTTGCAGATGGGATAGTCCGCCCATGCGTAGCGGATGAAGACCGGCTTGGCGACTCCCCCGGCGCGGACCACGACGGTCTCCCCGTCGATCCTGGCCTCCGCCCATTTCCACACGCGGTCTTCACCGCAGAGGGCAAAGCCTTCGATCTGGCTGTTGGGAACATTGCGCACCAGCGGAACTTTTTTGTCCGGCTGCAGGGAATCCGGGACATACTCGGAGGGGATCGGCCTGGCGACGAGACCGCCGTCGGTATTTGTGAAATGGATCCGGACCGCATCGCCCTCGATTTCCGCGCTGGCAAACGTCGGCCCGGCAAAGGGGATTTTCTTTCCATAGGAATTGGCCAGAACCACGTCCGCCAGCCGCCCGCCCGCCACCCGCTTGTCGCGGGGATGGACGCTCCCCGCCTCACCCAGGTCGATGAAGACGGCCATTCCTGTGTTTGGCAACGCCAGGGCCATCGCCTGCGCCTCGCGCAAGTCCGCCTGGTCGGAGTTGCCCGGGACGGGCTTGGGGGCGTGGTAATTGGGCAGCTGGCAGAAGTAGAAGGGAAAATCGCCCTGTCCCCAATGCGCGCGCCAGTCCTTGATCATCATCGGGAAGAGCGTCCGATACTGCTCGGCAAACCAGACATTGCTTTCGCCCTGATACCAGAGCACCCCGCGGATCGCGTAAGGGACGATCGGGGCAAGCACTCCGTTGTAAACATTGGAGGCGACATTCACCGGCATCTGCGGCGGCAGGAGCGGCTTGGGGTAGGCGGCCTTGGCGGCGGCATCAAGCGGAGGCAGCGCCTTTTCCACCCTGGCCAGCCATTCTCCGTCCAACGAAATTGGACCCCACTTGATTGGGCCGGACACCTCCATGCCTCCCGTTGCCATGGCGATGCGGATGGCCAGAACCCCCTCCCCCGGTTGGAGCGTGACGCTCGAAGGAAGGAAATACGGGGCGTGCCCCTTGACCATGCTGCCCTGCTCGGGCTTGGTCTCGGCGATTTTATTGCCGTTCCAGTAAATGGCGACATATCCGTTGATCCCGGCGAGATCGAGGGCGGCCCGGAAGGCCGTCGTGTCCGCGGGAAGCGTCACCGTCCGGCGAAACCAAACCGCACCGGCATCGGGAAGGCCCGCTGCGGCAAAGGAGCCGGGCAGCGTGACAGGCTTCCAATCCGTGGTCGGCGTCGTCGCGGAAGTGTAGGAACTCACATCGTTCGGCATCGGCAGAGCCCGGTCATATCGGGTCTCCCACGCGCGCAAGGCCTGCTCGTATTCCTTTTGCCGGGCGGGAAAGCCCTCATAGTCGCTCCGGCTCCTGTCGGCCCTTCGTTTCAGGTCGGGCGTGGACGCATCGTAGGCATCGCGGCTGATCCATGCCTGGATCGGACTTCCGCCCCAGCTATTGTTGATCAAGCCGACCGGAACCTTCAGCTCGCCCTGGAGCTTCTTGCCCACATAGTAGCCGATGGCGGAAAAAATCGGCGAGGCATTCGGTCCCGCGACCATCCAGCTTCCCGCGACTTCCTCGAGCGGGCTGGAGCCGACTTTTTTGCCCACGAGGAACTGGCGCAACTGCGTGTTGGCAGGAGCGGCGATCTCCTCCGCTCCTCCGATCGCGTTCTTCAATTCCCACATCATGTTCGATTGGCCGGATGCGACCCAGACCTCGCCGATCAGGACATCCGTGATGACTTTCTTTGACCCGGAAGCGCCTTCAATCGTCAACTCGAAGGGGCCGACTCCCTGCGCGGAAAGATCGAGGTTGGCGCGCCAGGCACCGTTCGCGTCGGCGGTGGCCCTCGCTCTCACCCCGGCAATCGAGACCGTGACGTTTTCCCCCGGGACGGCCTTTCCCCAAACCGGAACCTTCTCCGCTTTTTGCAGAACGGCATGGTTGGAAAAAAGCGCCGGAACCGTCACCTCGGCACGGGCGGCGAGGGAAAACAGGAAAAGGGCGGGAAGGAATTTCATCATGGAAAAAGTTGGAGTTTTAAGTGTTCGGTTTTCAGTGTTTAGCACAGGCCACCCCCGAGCTTGAAAAGCGTTTCCCTGAACACTGAACCACTGAAAACTGAACACTCCCTTTAAAAAAGTCCGCCCCGCGGGAACCCCCAAGAACCCGCGGGACGGATTTTTTGTCGCCCGGCAACCCCGTGGGGAAACCGGGCGAACTCCCCCAATTTTAATTAGGAATTAGAAATGTGGAATTAGGAATGAGTCAAGTCAGACGCGACGGCGGCGCAGGACCATCACCGTCGTCAGGCTGAAGGCCAGCAACACCCAAGTCGCGGGCTCGGGGACGGCGTGGAAGTAAATGTCTCCAGTCACGCCTCCGTTGGAAGCGGTCCCCACGAGGAAGTTGCCCGTCAGTCCGCCCGCGAGACCGGAGTAAGTCAGGCCGGAAGAAACCACGCCGCTTATGGAATCAAACGTCAGTCCGGTCCAAGTGTTGGCGTTGTCGCTGCTCGTGTCAAAGAGCTTGTAGTAACCCTCCTGCCCGGTGCTCAGGAAATCCACGTTGTTCAAGTTGAAGGCAAAATCATTCGCGGAGGCTCCGGAAAGAACCAGCAGGTCGCTGCTGCCTGCCGCGATCGTGCCGATGGATGCATTGGCGGTTCCCAGTTCAAATTTGAAGGACGAGCCACTTGTCATCGCCGCCGTGCCGCTCGTGGAACCGAGGTCGAGCGTGAGAGTGCCAATGCCGGCACCGGGAGCAAGGATGCCGTTGACCGTGATCCCGTTGGCACCCGTGGGCTTGATTGTGCCGGTGCCGCCCAGTGTGGCCCCGCCGGTCACGCTCACCGCGCCCGTGCCGCTGCCGCTGCCCGTCGTGTTGTTCACGAGAAGTGTTCCCGTGGAAACCGTTGTCGTGCCGCTGTAGGTATTCGCGCCGCTTAGGACCAGCGTGCCGGTGCCGGCTTTGGTCAGCCCATTGGCACCCAAACCATTTTTCACAACACCGCCGAGGGTCAGGGTATTGGTCACCGCGAAGGTGTCTGTCACATTACTGGTATTTGACAGGGTCACCTGACCATTGATTGTCAGGTCGCTCCCGCCACCGAAGTTGATGGTCGGTGCCGCATTCGTAGTGAGAATGCTCATGGCATTGGCGACCGTGACCGACGAACCGCTGGTATTGTTGACGGTATGGCCGGTTCCGACGCTTCCGCTGCCGATTTGCAACGTCCCGGTTCCAAGAGCGTTGGCGCTGTTGACGTTCACCGTAATCCCGCCGTTGACCGCATTGACGCCGCCGGTAAAGGTGTTGTTGCCGCTGAAGGTGAAGATTCCGGAAGTGTTCAGATTGATCTTTGTCGCCGAGGTTTCCGAAATATTCCCGGAGAAGATGAAATTCGACGTCGCCGAATTCCCGTCAAAATTCATGACCGTACCTGAGGTCGGAGCGAGAACGAGATCGGCGCTGACCGTTACCGTCTGGCCGGCCAGGAACCCATGGAACGCATCGCCAACTCCTGATGCAGCAGCACTCGTAAGCGTGAGTGACTGGCCAACCGAGGAGGAGACCGTATGAGTGCCCGAGCCAAAATCGATTCCCCCGACGGTGATGGAGGAGGAAATATTCGCGTTCAGCGTTCCCGTGCTGTTGTTGAATCTGGCGATATCGGATGAGCCCGGCAATGTGCCATTTTGCCAGTTTGTATTGAGATTAAAGTCCGTGGTCGCGGTAGTCGCTCCTGTGCCTTGCCATTGCAAGGTCGCAGCCCGCGCCGGGCCGCCCGCCAGAAGCGTGGAGAGAAGGATGCCGGAGAAAGCCGCGAAGAGCCGCGATTTCAGAAGTCCGGGCCGATTGAAAGGAAGGAAGGAGGGTGAATTTTTCATGTCGGAGGTTTTGTTTGCACGGGCACAGTAGCACCGGAGCGAAGAGGGGGGAAATGGCCAATGCATGGCTGCCCTCACGAAAACATGGATTCGACACACGATGGGAGGGCGAACCTTTGCCATGCCCGCTTCCCAGCAGGTCGTGCCCTGACGGGCTGCCTGCGGCAGGCTTCCCCGCAGCCTCCCGGCTGCCGGTGGTGTGTGAGCCCATTTATTACGGCTCAGACGGAGCTTCGCCCTCCCAGGACGGGGCTTCGGGATCAGGCGAGGGAGCGGCTGCGGTCGGCGCGGGGACTAACGCCGAAGAACCGGTGGTATTGGCGCGAGAAAAACGAGGGGTCGGAGAAGCCGATCAGGGCGGCGACTTCCTTGAACGAATACTCGCCGCTCAGGACGAGGAACCGGGCGCGGCGCATCCTCATCCCGATGAGATAATCCTGCGGGCTGCACTGCATGATCTGGTGGAACAGCAGCCGGAAATGGTTCGGGCTGAGATGGATTTCCTTGTAGAGATCCGGCAGGGCCGTGGGTCTCATGTAGTGCTCCCGCATCCAGATCACGGCCCGCTTCAGCTCGGGGTGCAGGGAGGGGGTCGGATTGGCGGGGCTGCTCCGGTTCCACGGTGTCGCCTCGGCCCAAAAACGGACCAGCATCGCCTTGAGCTCCCCTTCCAGCCGCAACTGAATGGCCCGGGGCAGGGCTCCCCTGGCGGCGGGATTCCCGGAGAAATCCGCGAGAATCCGGGGGCCTGGCCAAATTTTGAGCATGCGGGCGAGCGCCGCCCGCTCCAACCCCGGATTGCGGCATTTTCTGAAGAACAGGCTGGAGGCGTCGAATTCGACGCTGTCGGCTGAGAACTCGCACCAGATGCATTCGCAGGTGCTGTGCGGGCGGGGATGAATCTCCCGGCGAACCCACGCGGGGGTGAAAATCTGGTGGCCGACGGGAATTTTTGCCGTCACCCCCTCGACCGTGTAATGAAGCTCCCCCCTCAGCACCAACACGAAACGGTGGGTCGAAATGATCTCGCTTCCCGTGGTGTAGCTGGACGCGTATTTGAGCGTTCGGACATCGTGGAAGGTCAGCGGGGAGCGGAGCCACTGCTCGAGGCAATCTGTGATGAAAGGTTCCATGCCGAAGCAGGCTCTACATCTTGCCGCGGCGGAGCTCCAGGTCCGCGCGGATTTCCGCCATGCGCTTGCGGTCGAGAGGATATTTCCAGATGAAGAAAATCGCGCCGCTCCACATGAGGATCGGCATGCAAACATAGATCCACTTCATGCGCAACAGGACATTCATGGGCTGCTCGGCGGCGGTGGCGCTGAACCCCGACCATTGGATCATCAGGCCGCTGATGCCCGCCGCAGCGGTCAGGGCTGCCTTGATGAACCAGGAATAAAAGGCGTTCAGGGAACCTTCCCTGCGGCGCGAACTCTGGAGCTCATCGTAGTCGGCGATATCGGCCTTCATCGAGGGGAAGAAAAGCCATAGCGCCGATGCCGTCATGGAAAGGAAGAAGCTGGGGATCAACTGGAGATAGGGCATGCCGGGGCGCTGGCAGAAGACGTTGAGCAGGTGGCCCAGCATGCTGCCCGCCAGCAGGATGCCCACAACTGTCTTCTTGTCGAGTTTCTCGCCAAGCCACGTCCAAAGCGGAATGGCTAACATTCCCGTGATGAAGGTAATGCTCGAGATCCAACCCAAAACGACCGAGGCCTCGGCAATCCTGCCCCCGTTGACGTAGTAGATGTTGAGATACTGGTTCAGGGTGCCGACCGAAGTGCTGCCAAGCAGGAGGAAGAAAGAAATGCCGATCAGCATCCAGAGCGGTTTGCAGGATCCCGATTCCCTGATGCTCTGCCAGAACGGATCGCGGGCCTGCTGGCGGGCTTCGGATTCGTAGTAGCGTTCCTTCACGAAGAACACCGGCAGAAGCCCCGCAACCAGGATCAGGGCGGCGATCCCCCAACTGCATGCCCGCACCCCATGCAGGATGTCCGCCTTGCCGGTGGCCGGATCGGCGAAGAGCGAGGAGGTTACGACCGCCATCGCCCAGCCTCCCAGCAACCCGCTGCACTTGCTGAACAGCGCCATCCATGCGGTCAAACGGGTGCGCTCGTCATAGTTCGGGGTGAGCTCGAGTTGCAGGCTGTAGTAAGGCATCGACCAGCAACTGTAGCAGGCGTAAAAAACCATCCCGACCGCGACCAGATAGCCGATCTTCCACGCGTCGCCCCAGCCGGGAGGCAGACGCCAGATGAACAGCGACACGACCGCCGTCAGCACCGCGCCGACCGCCACCAGGGGACGGCGCCTGCCCCAGCGGCTGCGGAAGTTGTCCGAAAAATTTCCCACGACCGGATCGACGAACGCATCCCACCCCCGCAGAATCATCAGGACCATGCCCAGCAGGGCGGGGCTGATCCCGAGCCCGATGTTGAAATACGGCATCCAGAGCGTGGACGTGATCAGTCCGGCGACCATGTAATCCAACGTCACGCCCGAGCTGAAGACGACTTTCTGGAAAAGCGGGATGCGGTCGGCGGCGTTGATGCGGGACTCGCGGATCATTGGACGCTCAGGCCCTTGATTTCGAGCGAGTGCTCCCCGACGCCACCATCAAGCCAGATCAAAATGGCGATCTGTTTCACCCTGCCCGAGAAAAGGTCCTCCGAGCTGTTGAACTTTGCCGTTCCGAGATCCATCTCGACTTCCCCCGTCTTAAACGGCTTTCCGGTTGCCTTGTATTCGGTGTTGTAGACATGCACCTGGCCGCGGAGGTCGGATTCCCCCCGCACATCGAACGTCAATCGGGTCGCTTCCGCCGGAGATTTGAGCGTCTTGTAAATCCAGACGGTCGGGGTGTTCTCTTTCGTGTTGGAGTATGTGATCCGGAGGCCGCCCTCCGTTTGGTCGACTTTGCCTCCCCCGCTATCCTCGCCTTTCACCTGGACGACCACGGTGCTGTCCAGATGAAGCAAACCCGGACTGGCAACCTCTTGTGCGAGAACTGCGGGAAGCAGGACCAGAACGCCCAAAATCCCCAGGATAAACTTTTCAGGCCGGAAAGGGAGCGAGGATTTCATCATAAGAAAAAAGGGGATGCTGCGGTCAGGTTCCCTGCGCTTAATTCGATTTCCGGACAGCGACCTTGACCTCGAAGGTTTGCTTGGTTCCCACCGGATAAGAAAACGGAGCGAGCCAAGGCTGCCTGGCCCCCACTCTGACAAGCAGGGAGTCATCCCCCCACTCGCGGGAGTCAAAAATGTTCATGCCCGTTTCTTCGGAGGGTTCCACGATCACGCCCCACGCCCCCTTCGAGAAAGTTGCCTTTCTTGCCGTGGCCCCCTTGGAAGGGAGCGCCCCGGCATCCGTCGGGTAGGTTTTCTCGACCCCATCCTGATCCACCAGCAGGAGACTGCCTCCCTCATAATCCGCCGCCGGGAATCTCAACTCGTAGGAGAGAGGTTGGCTCCAGGAGGCTTCCGTCAGAAACGTCGCCTCGACATGGACAAGAAAAACCCCGTCCGCGACTTTCTTGTAGGACTCTGTGAACTCGATCTGCCGGGGGGCCTCCGCCGTCTTCCCTCCGCCCAACGCCCCGGCGACGGCCACTTCGCCCGCCCCGTCCTTCATCTCCACCCTGTCCCCCGCCACGGAACCCCATCCCTGATAAAGAGGGATTCCGTCGCCGCCCGCGGAAATCTTTGATGCGATCAAATGCCCCTTGCCGAGCAGTTTTCCGTCCGCAACCTCGACGGAGGCGATCCCGCCAAGTTGGGAGAAGAAGACATTGACGGCATCCGAAATCGGCCACTGCGTTGTCTCCGCCGCCGGGAGCCGGACGATCAAGGCAAGAGCGCCGATCAGGAGGGGAAGCCATGTCAGCCCGGCCCGTCGGTTCATCACATCAGCATTGGGGTTGGCATTCATAAGATTCAAGCGATCAGTTGCCGGTCCAGAACGTGGACGAGCTGCCGGTATGGAGAGGGACATCCGCGATCTTGAGCCAGGCGACATGCCCGTCGCAGAAGAGAAAGTTCGCGCCCCCACCATGCGGGATCAGGCCGTATTTGTTGTAATAATAGTTGGCGTAGTTGGTTTGCGCATAACACTCGGTCACCAGCACCGTTTGCGACGGATGCTGGACCAGCAATGCCTTGAACGGGGTGTGGTAGTTGCCGGTCTTCGACGCGCCCAGGACATGGTTGATCGCATAGGACATGCCCGCTCCCGGGCCGGGAGCCCCGCCCGGCACAAGGATCTCGTGAAAATCCGAACCCGCCTGCGCGTATCGCCTGGTCACCGGACAATGGAAAACATTCTTGTCGGCCCCTTTGTTTTTGCCCGCCTGGAGATCGTTGTCGGGCCAGACCAAAGGCGTCGTCGGATAGAGATAAGGCCACAGCGAGCCTCCGAACAGCTGGGTTTGTCCCGACCACCCGTCAAAGCCGGAGCTGGTCAGAGGCGGGTAGCAGCCGTCGTGATCGGCCGCGTATAATTGGAAGCCCACCCCCATTTGGTGAAGGTTGGAGGCACACGACGATGCCTGCGAGGAATCGACCATGCGTCTGTAGGAGGGCACGGCCAAAACGGCCAGAACCGCGATGATCGCGACGACGACCAAAAGTTCCATCAACGTGAAGCCGCTCCTGCCCGGGAAGGAAATCCCACCGTCAGACAACTCGTAAACGGGTCTGGCGGGTGGTTTGCACTGGCGAATTCTCTCCATAAAGGGGGGTGGAGGCAGTATCGCCCCACCATGAAACCGGGTAAAGTTCCATCGCGGGAATTTCCACATGAAAACATGGACTCCATTCACGATTCCCAGACGGGGCTCCGACTCCAGGAAACATCAAACAGAGATAACAAAATATACAATGTCGGCAACTGTCTGTGATGGCGGCGACCGCCGGAATGGGCGACACTCGCCTCGCATGAGCCTCCCCGTGAGCACAGCCGTCGACTCCCCGAACCCGTTGAACCGGCGCGCCTGGTTCGATGTCGTGGTCGTGGGCGGCGGGCCTGCGGGAATCGGCGCGGCGGTGGGAGCCGGGCGGATGGGGGCCCGGGTCGCGTTGATTGAGCGGCATCCTGTCCTCGGCGGGATGGGGACGGCCGCCTTGGTGAATAATTTCTGCCCGGGGCACTATGATGGGAAACGCCTGATCATCGGCGGGGTTTTCGGGGAAATCCGCGAGAGGCTGATCCGTCGGAAGGCGATCTACACATTCGACCGGAACGCGGCCAACGGCCTCGGGGCGGAGCAATACAATCCCGACATTTTCATGGAGATCGCCACGGCGATGTGCCGCGAGGCCGGGGTGGAGTTGTTCCTCGACCGCACGATCGGCGACCTGGAGTTTGGCGGCGACAAAACGGGCATCGCGCTCGGGACGGGGGAAAGATTCGACGCGCATACGGTGGTGGACGCGACCGGGGATGGCTCCGTGGCGTTTCGCGCCGGGGTGCCCTTCACGTTCGGGCGGGCCTCGGATCACGCCGTGATGCCGCTGACGTATTGCTATCTCATGGGGCCCATCGACCTGGACCGGGCCAAGCGGGAAACGCCGAAATTCGTCCTGCACGACCCCGACGTGGGCGAGGATTTCTATTTTCTCAGCGGCTGGCATTCGGACGTGGACGAAAAAATCCGCGCGGCGCGCGAGCGTGGCGAGCTGAGCATCCCGCGCGACCACATTTCCTGCATCGCCAGCATTCCTGGCAATTCCCGGCACGCGAGCGTCAACTACGGGCGGGTGCCCATCGGCGACCCGACCGATCCCGCGCAACTGGCCGCTGCGGAGGAAGAGGGCAAGCGGCAGGTGGAGGACGGCCTGCGCTTTTTCCGCAATCACCTTCCCGGATGCGAAGAGGTCGAACTCGTGCAGTTGGCCCGGCAGATCGGCGTGCGGGAATCGCGGCAGATTCAGGGACTCTACACGCTCACGGGCGAGGACGCGCTCTCGTGTCGGCAGTTCGACGATGCCATCGCGCAAGGCCACCACTCGGTGGATATCCATGAACCGGGCTCGGACCGCACGACGTTCCGGGAAATCCCCTTCGGCCAACATTACGACATTCCCTGGCGCTGTCTGGTCCCCCGTGAAGGGCCGCAGAATCTGGTCGTCGGCGGACGCTGCATCTCGGGGACCCAGGAAGCCATGGCATCGTTCCGCGTGTCGCCCACAGTGATGGCCATCGGCGAGGCGGCGGGCGTGACCGCAGCGTCCGCCGCGCACAGAGACTGCCCCGTGCGCGACGTGGGTCCCGAGGCCGTGCAGGAGCGCCTGCTCGCCACGGGTGGCATCCTCGATTGATTTTTCGCAACCAACACACCAAAAAACCGACAAAATGAAAACCCACCATCACGGGCGCAAGCCGCTCTTCCTCACCACCCTCGCCACCGGGCTCATCCTCCTCGGAGGAACGCCTCCCGCCAGGGCTGCGGAAACCCTCAACTCCGACTTTTCGAAGGGGACCTTTGAGGCCCTCGGCTGGACGCCGAAGGGTGACTGGGAAATCGTCGATTACGCCGAAAAAACAAAGAAGCCCGGTCTGCCGAACAACCCCGGCCCCGTGGCGGTCTTCTCCGCCAAGAATCCGGCACCGGGAAGCCTCACGAAAAAATTCGACACCGTCTCGAACCCCTCGAGCCTGACGCTGACCTTCGACGGCGGCTTTGGCTGGGGCAACAAAGCCCACTCGCAAAAGCTCGAGGTCATGCTCCTCGACGCGGAAGGCAATGGCTACCTCTTCGACTGCCGCCGCGCGAACGCGAACTGGGCCGTCAACTGGGGCACAGTCACCGGCTACAACTACGAGGAACCGCTGACGACCGCCAGCGCCGCCATCGACGCGACCCAGGAGTCCGTGGTGACGGGAGGCGGGCTTCGCACCTTCACGATCACGCGCGACGCCGCCGGCAAGTGGACATTCAACGGCGCGGGCTGGACGGGCGGCCCGCTCACCTTCACCGACACGACGACCCCGAACTTCAGCCAGGTCGTGCTCGTCGGCACGAAGAACTCCGACGAACTCCTTTTCGGCAAGGTCAAACTCGAAGCCGCGAAATAAAACAAGCCGACCGGTAGGGGGCGTTTTCCCCAACGCTCCGTAATGCTCTCCGTGAAAAATCGGCGGGTTAGGGACAACCCGCCCTGCCAAATGAAACATCTCATCTCACTCCATGTCTAAATTACGTATCGGTCTCATCGGCGCGGGCGACATCGTCCGCCGGTTTCATCTCACCCCCGGCTGGCTCGGGATTCCGGACTGCGAGGTCGTTGCCGCCTGCGACATCCGCGAAGACGCGGCGAAGGCGCTGGCGGCGGATTTTCGCATCCCGCAGGTCTTCACGGATTACAACGAGATGCTCAAGCTCGGCCTGGACTGCGTGGACGTCTGCACGCCCAACCGCATCCACACACCGGCGGTGCTCGCCGCGTTGAACGCCGGGGCGCACGTCCTCTGCGAAAAACCGCTGGCCGTCTCCGTGGCCGAGGTGCGTCAAATGGCGGAGGCCGCCGAGAGGAACGGCCGGATGCTGATGACCGCCCAACACATGCGGTTTACGGATCGTTGCGCGGCCCTGCGGAAGGTCATCGCCTCGGGAGGCGCAGGCGATTTCTACCATGCCCGCGTCCACGCCCTCCGGCGCAACTGGGTGCCGCTGGCGCGGGGATTCATCGACCGGAAAATCAGCGGCGGCGGCCCCTGCATGGACATCGGGGTGCATGCGCTCGACACCGCGATGTTCCTCATGGATTTCCCCAAGCCCGTGCGGGTGACGGGAAAAATGTCGGTCAACTTCGCCAGGGGCTGGGACATCCCCGGCGGCTGGGGTGAGTGGGATCGCGAGGCGTTCAGCGTCGAGGACCACGCCTGCGGGTTCGTCCATTTTGACAATGGTGCCACGATGGTCCTCGAAATGTCCTGGCTCCAGCACCAGAAGGAGGCGGAGGACCTCAGCGTGAGCCTCTTCGGACGCAAAGGCTCGATGCAATGGCCATCCGGCGAATACCAGACCGCCGCGAACGGCGTGCTCCTGGCCGGAACCGCCACGCCCGGCATCGCCGTGGAAAAACCCCGCACCGAACAAATCCGCGCCTTCGTCGCGGCCATTCGGGAAGGGCGGCCCTCGCCCGTCCCGGTTTCCCAGACTGTCGGCGTGATCGCGATCCTCGAGGCGATTTACCAATCCTCCGAACAAGGCCGGGAAATCGCGATCAGCCTCTAAACCAAGACGCCCGGAACGAAGAACCCCTTCCCACGCCATGACCGCTCGCTGCAACATTGCCTTCCTCTCCACCGCCCACATCCACACACGGGACTTCCTGAAAAACATCGCGGACGCGACGGACGGGCGCGCCGTCACGGCCATCTGGGACGACGTGCCCGAACGCGGACGCCGCTGCGCGGAATCCTCGGGTGCCCGCTTCGAGCCCGATCTGGATGCGCTTCTGGCCGATCCCGGCATCGACGGCTTCATAGTCTGCGCCGAGAACACCCGCCACCTTGCGCTTCTGGAAAAGGTGCTGCCCGTCGGGAAACCGGTGCTGTGCGAAAAACCCCTGGTCGTCTCGCCGTCCGATCTCAAGCGGGTGCGCGAACTCCTTGCCCGCCATCCGGCCCCATTGTTTTCCGGCTACTTCATGCCGTTTTCCGGCGAGATGCGCGCGGTTTCCCGCGTGCTCGCGGAAGGGAGGCTGGGTGCCGTCACCGACATCCGCTGCCGCTGCGCCCACTTCGCCGCCTATGGCCGCTGGTTCGACGACCCGGACCTCGCCTGGTTCACAGACCCCGGCTTGGCGGGTGGCGGGGGCTTCATGGACATGGGGGCGCACGCCATCCATCTCGTCCGCTCCCTCTTCGGGCCGGTCGAAAGCGTTCTGGCGGTCATCGAAAACCGGAGCGGCGTCTATGACAAAGTCGATGACGGCGGGACGGCGCTGCTGAAAATGGCCTCCGGCGCGCTCTGCACGATCGAGGCGGGATGGCGGAGGTCGGGAGGCATCCTGATGGGTCTCGAAGCCGTCGGAACCGGTAAAACCCTTTGGAAGGAAGGAGCCGATTACGTCACCGGCACCCGCAAGGAAACGCCGGAAGCCATCGCCCCAATCGAACCGCTTCCCACGCGGGTGGACCGTCTGGCGGCGGTCATCCGCGGGGAATTTCCGCGCGAAGAACTGCAAAAGGATTTGGAAATCAACCTGGATTCCGTCGCCATCATGGCCGCCTGCTACGAATCCGCCCGGACCGGCGCATGGGTTGCGGCGGACGGCGTCCATACACTTTGAAATCTCCGGCCATGCTCACAACCCATCCCAGATACGATCAATGAAAACCATCCCCACCATCCTCACCGGCATCTTCATAGCCTCACTCTCAAACCTTCCCGCTGCGGAACCGGCGCAATCCCTCTGTCCCAGCCCCTTCGGCATCGGCGGGGACGCCCAGACGGCGCAAACTCCGGAGAAGTGGATTCCGCAAATGGCCGCCATCGGAATCAAAGTCAATCGCACGATCCGCACCAAATGGGAAGTGGTCGAGCCCAAGGAGGGCCAATGGGATTGGACGGGGCCCGACCGGGCGCTCCAATGCCTGATCGATAATGGCATGGATACGGGCGGATACCTCATCGGCCATCCCCAATGGGCGGTCAAGGGTGACCCCGGCCCGGGGCGTCTGACGCTGCCGGTCGGCAATCTGCCCGCATGGTCCAACTACGTCTCCGAGACCGTCAAGCACTACAAGGGGAAGATCAAACGCTGGGAGGTGTGGAACGAACCGCCCAATTTCACCGGCGTGAACCAGAAAGCGGCGGATTACGGCAAGGTGGTGGCCGCAGCTTATGATGCCGCGAAGGCGGCCGACCCGGATTGCCTGATCGGGCTGGCTGCCAAGTCGGCCCACATCAATTACCTCGAGAGGGCGATCACGGGCGGCGCCAAGGACCGCTTCGACTACATCACGGTCCATCCCTACGAAGCCCTGAGCGGCGTGATTGGCAACCAGGGAGCCGAAGCGCTCTTTATGAACATCGTGCCGAACATCCGCAAAATGCTCGCCCGCGTGAACCCCGCCAAGGCGAACGTCCCGGTCATCATCACCGAGCTGGGCGCAGATTCCGATCCCGTGGGCAAGAACTACGGAGTCGGTCCCGACGTCGCGGCGCAGGCCCTTGTCAAGGCCTACACCCTGGGCATCGCCCAAGGCGTGGATTGCATCAACTGGTTCGAGGGCATGGACGGCGACAGCGGCGCGATGGGGCTGCTCGACGCTGCGGGCAAACCGCGCCTCACCCACACCGCGATGGAACAGATGATCAAGCATCTGGGCCAGCGGCCCGCTTACCTGGGCTGGCAATTGCTCAACGACAAGCATTACGCATTTCTCTTCCAGGGCGCGAAAGGCCCGGTCCTGATCACCTGGGCCTACAAGGGCGTCCCGGACAAGGTGGATTTCGGAAAGACG
>Ga0172380_10000523_pt1 | contig 74213 bp, 58 predicted proteins | sample Leawe162metaG_FD_119747 | JGI IMG/M metagenome (GOLD analysis project Ga0172380, IMG submission 119747) | Leachate microbial communities from a municipal landfill in Southern Ontario, Canada - Leachate well 162 metaG | ecosystem: Engineered > Solid waste > Landfill > Unclassified | place... | reverse complement strand
TCAGTATAAACCCTACAGTTTAGACGCCGAAATAGTTCACCTAAACTCCTCTTGGTTGTTCAGATATTTAACCTGATTAATAATCTACAAATCTAATTATTATAAGAATGCTAATCTAATAGCTTGTCGAAGTGAACGGTAGGAAACACTTTCATTTCGACAAGCTCAATGACCGCATTTCGACAAGCTCAATGACCGCATTTCGACAAGCTCAATGAACGTGTTTCGAGGGAGCTACTGAATATACAAACCGTTGACTTGAAGTCATCGGCAATATTTAATAATCTGAATTCCCTTCTTTAAGCACAGCGAAAGAGGGGTGGCAGCTTTAGCTGACGGGGTGTTTGAAGAGTAGAAAGACAAAATAGAGTAAAAAAGTATAACAATAGATTTATAGAATCAGTTAATAATAAACTTTGTGGATATGTAAATACCCCGTCAGACACACTGCGTGCGTCTGCCACCCCTTTTTTCCCAAAAAGGGGAATTATCAAGGTAATTGGAGAGCATAAACAAAAAATCATATATTCACCCCTATAACAACATCTTATATTATAATTCGTATATTTGTACATGCAACTACGCACAAAAATATTATCAGCAATTCTTTTGCTTGCTTTCACTTTCTCAACTACTGGGATAGTGATGAATAAGCACTTGTGCAATGGCGATGTCAAGAATGTCACGGCTTACGTAAAAGCTGATCATTGCGGGCACGATGAAGCTGTTAAGAAAGATGTACCTACATGCCATGAACCAGTTCAAACTACTGAAGAAGATAATTGCTGTGAGAATGATACTCAGGAGCTAAAAAACAAAGAACAATATATAGCTTACAACAAAGTCAGCTTAGAGCAATTATCTGTATTGCAAGCTGTAGTTACTGCTTACACAACTACCGAAGTCCTATCTTCGGAGTCAGATAACTTTCTAGTCTATGAGTCGCCTCCTCCTATATCTATGAGGCAATCCCTACATATAATACACGAACAATACTTAATCTAAACTAACTCGCGTTAATTTGGAAAGTGATCCTATGTCCTGTTTAGGCTTAGAATTATTAATCCATTCGTAAAGTTTAGAGTTATTTTAATATCCGAATAATAATATTCGGAAAGTGTATTATAAATTCAAAAAAAGAAATCAAAATGAAAAAGTACTTAATTATATTAGTATTACTTTTCCCTGTATTAGTTGCAGCACAGACGATAAAGGGTGTTGTGATGAATACTAAACACGTATCGCTAATCGGCGCGAATGTGTTTTGGGAAGATTCGAAAGTCGGTACAACAACCGACAGTGAAGGAAAGTTTGAAATATCTACGAAAGGCATAACAAACAAAAAGTTAATAGCAACTTACGTTGGTCATGAACCAGATACTGTCTTAGTGAAAAATCAAAAATTTGTGATGATTCACTTAGAAGAAAACGCTACATCGGAAGCAATAAACGTAATAGCAGAGAAACCGGGGATTATCATCTCTAATTCGAGTGCTATCAAGACCGAACAAATTACCCAAACTGAATTGGGCAAGGCGGCATGTTGCGATTTGGCAGGTGCTTTTGAAACTCAGATTACTGTACAGCCACAAACTACGAACGTCATCACTAACTCGAAAGAGTTGCGTCTATTAGGACTTTCTGGAGTTTATAATCAAGTTTTAGTCGATGGATTCCCTATGATTATGGGGCTGTCATATACTTATGGTATCAGTAGTATTCCAGGGCCATTGGTCGATAATATATTCGTATCGAAGGGTGCGAATAGTGTATTGCAAGGGTTCGAAGGGATAAGCGGACAGATAAATGTGATAACAAAAGAGCGATACAATTCGGATAAACTATTAGTGAATATCTACATGAATAGCTTTATGGAAAAGCAGCTAAACGCTAATTATACTTTCAAAACTGGAGATTGGAGTAATATAACTTCGTTTCATACAACTCAGCCAGCTGATAAATTCGATAGAGATAATGACAATTTCCTCGATGTACCGCAGATTACCCGTTACTCATTATTCAACAAATGGTCTATGGGCGATGAACATCAACTCGGTTGGAATAGCAAAATCACACTACGATATTTGAATGAGAATAGAGCTGGTGGTCAGACTAATTATAATACTGATACAGATAAGGGAAGCTCTTCAGTTTATGGCCAGTCAGTTGATATAAACCAACCAGAATTCTCTGCAAGAGTAGGGTATAGAATGGATGAAACACATAATTTTTCAGTTTTTGCCTCTGGTTTCTACCAAGACCAAAAGTCTGTTTTTGGAACCGTAGATTACAAAGCGAACCAGACGAATATGTATGGTAACTTGCAGTATGAGATGAATTATTCAGACCATACATTGAAGACAGGTGCGAGTATTCGATATATGAACTTGAATGAGAATATTGACTTTACTGAAAATTCACTAGGTAGAACTTATGGGGGTGAGTATATAAAAGATGAGACTATTCCGGGATTCTTCGCTGAGAATACTATGAATTTCTTCGATGATACTTTTACTTGGATAGTAGGTGCTAGAGTCGATAATCACAATCAATTCGGTACTATGTTCACTCCGCGTACTTTAGTAAAATACAATGCGACCGAGAACACTACATTGCGTGCTAATATAGGAACGGGATGGAGGACTACAAATCTATTCAGCGAGAATATCAACTTACTTGTTAGCTCTAGAGATATAGTATTCGCAGAAGCTATGAAACCAGAAAAAGCATTGAACTATGGATTCAGTTTGACTCAGAATTTCAATACTGAAGACGAAGATGTAATAGGTCACTTTATGTTTGATTTTTATAGAACGGAATTCCAAAATCAGATATTCCCAGACTATGATTCAGACCCAACTAAGGCGATAATCAAGAATTTCGAAGACCCAAGCATTAGTAATGGCTTGCAACTAGAGTTCTTCGTTAAGCTATGGGATCAGGTAGAATTCAAAGCAGGTTATAATTACTTAGATGTGTACCGAGTGGTAGATGGAGTTAACGTGCAATTGCCATTCAATTCAAAGCATAAAGTATTAGCTTCATTTAGCTACAAACCACTATCGAAAGAGTACCACTTTGATGTTAATTTACATTGGTTTGGTCAACAGAGACTACCAAGAACGGAGTCAAATCCAATCGAATACCAAAGACCAGATTTCTCGGAATCGTATTTCGTGATAAACCCACAATTCACATACAGCTTCGATCAATTCGATGTATATGTTGGATGCGAAAACTTACTAGATTACAGACAAATAAGACCAATAGTTGGTTGGGACAATCCGTTTGGCCCATACTTCGATACATCATCGGTTTGGGGACCAACTAAAGGAAGAGAAATATATATAGGTGTGACTTTCCGTTTGCCGACTGAGTAGTGAGAGGGTAGAGACGTATTGTTTTCACTGAGCGGCATCGAAGTGCATACGTCTCTAACCCCCCAAACCCACTTTGACCATGCCTGCTGCTTTGCAAGCAAAGGGGCTAAATTTGTTGAAAGTCCTCCCTTGAGGGAGGATTTAGGTGGGTGTTGTGATTGCTGATAGAACTATAAGATGTTGAAAGTCCCTCCTTGAGGAGGGATTTAGGGAGGTGTAAAGGTTGCTGACTATATCAGAGTTTTCACTGAGTCTCTGAATTTTACAATTTTGACGTGACAGAAAAGTCTAGAAAATAGTTCAACAGAATTACCACCCCGTCCTGCTGACGCAGTCCACCCCTCGAGAGGGGAATTTATAGGATTGTATTACCATCGGTTTTCATTGTGACTAAAGTCACTTTGTTTGGGAGAATGTTTGTATCCGTTGACTAAAGTCAACGGCAATACATTAGGTCATCTAAACAAATAGTTTGTAAGTAATTAGAATGTATTGCCGTCGGTTTTAACCGGCGGATTTGTAAATGCTCGAACCCATTTAGGACTTTAGTCCAATTAACTAGAATAATTAATTACAAAATCCTTACTTAATTGTCCAATATTATAGTTCGTGGAATTTATTTTCAAAATTAATTCCAAATAAATTTGAAATAAGACCAAAATACACTTATTTTTGAAACGTTAGAGATAACGAACAAACAAATTTAAGAATAAGTATGCTCCGACTGTCAAAAAAAGTAGAATATGGGATATTAGCCATGCAATATATGGCTTCGCATCCTGGCAATCTATTCACTGCTAAATCACTATCAGAGAACCTTCACTTATCTTATGATTTTCTAGCTAAAACTATGCAGAAGCTTATGCGAGCAGAGTTGTTAGATTCTCAGCAAGGTACCAAAGGAGGGTATTTCTTGGCTAGACCAGCTGATACAATCAAATTGATGGATATACTAGATTCGCTGGAATCAAGGCCAGAACTTGTAGATTGTGTATCAGGTGATAAGGATTGTGAGAAGAAGGAAAATTGTCATTTGCATGGACCAATAAAGCTATTGCAAACGAAAGTTGAGGATGTTTTCATTCAGACTTCATTGCAAGATATTGCTGAGCATCACTTTGTAGAAATAGAAACAAAAAATAATCGAGGTTGAAATGACTGATTTCAATGAAGATAAGCTAATAGAAGAAGTAACCACCAGTGACTATAAGTACGGATTCACTACCGATATAGAGCAAGAATTTGCCCCTAAAGGATTGAACGAAGATATAGTCCGTTTTATCTCTGCGAAGAAAGAAGAGCCAGAGTTTATGTTAGAGTGGCGATTGAAAGCTTATAGACATTGGTTAACAATGAAAGATCCTATGTGGGCGAAAGTAGATTTCCCCAAAATAGACTATCAAGACGTGTATTATTATGCTGCACCAAAGAAAAAACCACAATTAGACAGTTTAGATGAAGTCGATCCAGAATTACTAGATACATTCAAAAAGCTGGGTATATCTATCGATGAGCAAAAGCGTTTAACTGGTGTTGCCGTTGATATTGTAGTCGATAGTGTGTCAGTCAAAACAACTTTCCAAAAACAATTGAAAGAAATGGGCGTTATTTTCTGCCCAATGAGCGAAGCTGTAAAAGAGCATCCAGAATTAGTTAAGAAATATTTAGGTTCGGTAGTACCAACTACTGATAATTACTATGCTGCACTTAACTCAGCTGTGTTTAGCGATGGTTCGTTCTGCTATATTCCCAAAGGTGTACGTTGCCCTATGGAGCTAAGCACGTACTTCCGTATGAATGCAGCTCTGACTGGTCAATTCGAGCGTACTCTTATCATTGCTGATGAGGGAAGCTATGTGAGCTATCTAGAAGGTTGTACTGCTCCTATGCGAGACGAGAATCAACTCCACGCGGCAGTAGTAGAAATAGTAGCTCACAAAGACGCAGAAGTGAAATACTCTACAGTTCAGAACTGGTACCCCGGTGATAAGAACGGTAAAGGTGGAGTTTACAACTTTGTTACTAAGCGTGGACTTTGCGAAGGTGAAAACTCAAAAATCTCATGGACGCAAGTGGAAACTGGCTCTGCTATTACTTGGAAATATCCTAGCTGTGTACTGAAAGGCGATAATTCAATCGGTGAGTTTTACTCAGTTGCAGTTACAAATAATTTCCAACAAGCCGACACTGGTTCTAAGATGACTCATATTGGTAAAAACACTCGTAGCCGTATAATATCAAAAGGTATTTCAGCTGGTAAGAGCGAGAATAGCTATCGTGGTCTAGTTAATATAACTAAGAATGCGAAAAACTCACGTAATTTCTCGGAATGTGATTCGCTACTAATCGGTGATAAATGCGGAGCTCATACGTTCCCTTATATCGAGATTGCGAACTCATCATCAGTCGTAGAGCACGAAGCAACTACATCGAAAGTATCAGAAGATATTCTCTTCTACTGTAGCCAACGTGGTATGGACGAAGCGCAAGCAATGGAGCTAATCATTAATGGTTATGCGAAGGAAGTATTGAATAAATTACCGATGGAATTTGCGGTAGAAGCACAAAAATTATTAGCTATCAGTTTAGAAGGTAGCGTTGGGTAATCCCAATTTCAACAAAGAAAATTAGAATTAGGAGTTTTAAATGTCATTATTGAAAGTAGAAAATCTACAAGCGAAAATAGAAGATAATCAGATTTTGAAAGGATTGAACTTAGAAGTTAACGCTGGCGAAGTACACGCTATAATGGGCCCGAATGGCTCTGGAAAAAGTACTTTGGCTTCAGTTATTGCTGGTAGAGAAGATTATGAAATAAATGGTGGACGAATCCTTTTCGAAGGGGAAGACATCACAGATTTAGAAGTACACGAAAGAGCACAGAAAGGAATATTTTTAGCATTCCAATATCCTGTAGAAATACCGGGTGTCAGCAACGCTAACTTTATGAAATCTTCTGTAAATGCTATTAGAAAAGCGAGAGGCGAAGAGCCACTTTCTCCAAAAGATTTTCTTGCTCGTATGAGAGAGAAATCTGCTCTAGTCGAAATCGACAAAAGCTTCATGAGCCGTGCGGTTAACGAAGGTTTTTCTGGTGGTGAAAAGAAGAGAAATGAAATTTTCCAACTAGCTATGCTAGAGCCGAAATTGGCCTTATTAGACGAGACGGATTCAGGATTAGATATTGATGCTTTGAAAATAGTTTCGCATGGTGTGAACGCACTTAGAAATGAGAATAACGCATTCGTACTAATCACTCACTACCAAAGATTACTTAACTATATAGTTCCTGATTTTGTACACGTACTAGCTGATGGTAAAATAGTAAAATCTGGTGGTAAAGAATTGGCACTAGAACTAGAAGAAAAAGGTTACGATTGGGTAAAAGATCACGCTGTAGAAGAACAGACTGCATAAGGAGTAAATATGCCTATACAAGGAAATAATTTTAAAGAAAGAATACTTAGCGGTTTCGATATCTACGAAAATCATCTGAATGGACATAAAGATTCTACTCAGCATAAAGTTAGAGTCGATGCTATCAAGCATTTCGAAGCAAAGGGATTGCCCACTCTGAAAAACGAGCTCTGGAAATACACTAATGTGGGTTTCCTTAATGGACTTGATTTCAGATTAGATATCACAGATACGAATCATAGCATAACTGCTGAGGATATTCAAAAGTTAAAAGTTGATGGAATAGATAACTACGTTGTTATAGTCAATGGTTTTTATAGCAAAGAGCTTTCTAGCTTTGATACTTCTTTGGAAGTAAAGAGCCTGAAATCAGCTCTTAGTGAGAACAAAGAAGACATTGATGCACACTTCAACAAATATCTGAAAAATGACGCGAATGTGTTTTCTTCACTTAATACCGCCTTATCATTTGATGGTGTATTCATCAAAGCGAAAAAGGGCTTAGTAGAAGAAAATCCATTGCATATAATCAATATAGTAGATTCGAGAAGCGGTACTCAATTCAAGCAAGCCCGGAATTTGATAATAGCAGAAGATAACTCTGATTTGAAGATATATGAGACTAATCACACGATTGGCGATAACATAGGAATCTCAAATATAAGTACTGAAATATTTGTTGGTCATAACACTCAATTGGAGCATATAAAGTTCCAAAACGATACTGACAATGGTATATATTTCGCACAATCGGAAGCGAAGCAAGAAAGAGATTCGAACTACACAAGCAATACTATAACTCTTAATGGTAAATTCGTCCGTAATGACCTAGGTACAACTCACAATGGTGAGAACATAGAGACTCATTACTATGGCTATTACTATGGAAGCGGACGCAATCTAATAGACAACCACACTATGGTAGATCACGCTACTCCACACTGCGAGAGCAATGAGCTTTACAAAGGTGTGCTTGGTGATTCATCTATCGGTACTTTCAACGGTAAGATATTAGTTCGTCCCGATGCGCAGAAAACTAATGCTTATCAATCAAGCAAGAACGTATTGCTGACTGACACGGCAAAAGTTAATGCGAAGCCAGAACTAGAAATCTACGCTGATGATGTGAAATGTAGTCACGGTTCTTCGACTGGTTCGATTGACAAAGACGCATTGTTCTATCTTCAAAGTAGAGGGATATTACCTGAGACTGCGAAAGCACTATTACTATTGGCTTACTCACAAGAGATAATCGACAAGATATCCGTAGAGCCAATTCGTGATTATATAGCTCGCCAAGTTGAGCTGAAATTTGGTATGTAAATGACAACTCCAACGAAAGAGTTTGATATAAAGAAAATTAGAGAAGATTTTCCCATTCTGAATAGACAAGTGAATGGGAAAAATCTAATCTATTTTGATAATGGGGCTACTACTCAAAAGCCACAAGCTATGCTTGATAAAGTATCTGAGTACTACTCTAACCTCAACTCTAACGTCCACCGAGGAGTCCACACTCTCAGCCAACTCGCAACTACCGAATACGAAAACGCTCGCGAGACAGTTCGCTCATTCCTCAATGCGAAATCTACCAATGAAATAATCTTCACCAAAGGTACTACTGATAGTATTAATCTAGCTGCTTACACTCTTGGCAGAAAGTTCGTAAACGAAGGTGATGAGATACTGATAACGGAAATGGAGCATCACTCCAACATAGTCCCTTGGCAAATGTTAGCTGAAGAAAAAGGTGCTAAGTTAAAGTATATCCCTCTTACTGATGCTGCCGAATTGGACTATTCAAAGTTAGATGAACTCATCACCGAAAAGACAAAAATAGTAAGTATAGTCCATGTTTCTAATTCATTAGGAACGCTCAATGATATAGAAAAAGTAATAGAAAAAGCCCACTCAGTTGGTGCTAAAGTGGTAGTTGACGGTGCGCAAGCGATACAACACTTTGCTGTTGATGTTCAGAAATTGGACTGTGAAATGTACTGCTTTTCTGGACATAAGCTTTACGGCCCATTGGGTATTGGAATCCTCTATGGCAAGGAAGATTTGCTAGACCAGCTACCTCCATACCAAGGTGGGGGAGAGATGATAGCCGAAGTGACAATGGAAAAGACAACTTACAATACTCTACCTTACAAGTACGAAGCTGGTACTCCGAATATAGTTGGTGCTATCGGATTAGCAGCGTCAATCGATTATCTGAATTCGATAGGTATGGAAGCTATAAATCATTACGAAGACGAGCTACTTGGCTATGCCGAACAAAAGTTAGATGCAATAGATGGCATAATCAGATACAGCAAAGCCAAAGTCCGCAAGAGCATACTACCCTTCAACTTCGAGGGAGTTTACCACTATGATTTGGGTATGTTCCTCGATAAATTCGGAATAGCTGTCCGCACTGGACACCACTGCTGCCAACCGGTTATGAAGCACTACGACATACAAGGCACAATCCGTGCATCATTCTCATTCTACAACACAAAAGAAGAAATAGACCTGCTAGTGACCGCTCTCGAAAAGAGCTTGGCAGTGTTGAGGTAGAAATTGATAGTCACAAAGAGGAAGTGAAACGACCGAATTAGTCTAGGGGAATTACATAGCAATTGAATACCGTAATTACATCTTACTATCAAATCTTTCATAGGACTAAAGTCCACAATCTTATGAGCAATCCTAATCCGTTGGCTAAAGCCAACGGCAATGCAATTTTATTCTAAAGAACTCCTTTACCTTTAAGTTCTAATTCAAACATTGTTCGCTAATCAATAATCTAAGAACATAAAACAAAAAACCCCAAGCCAAAGACTCGGGGTTTGAAATATAAAATATATAACTAATTAAGATTAGTTGTTTATTATCATGTAATGAATATTATCATTAGCAGGAAGGGCTGCACTAAATACGACTTCAAAACTGACATTGTCAGTAATTGTACCTAATGTATAAGTAGCAACCACGTTACCATAATATGTAATCATAATAACACTACCAGAAACAACATTAGCATTTGATATGGTTTGAGTTGCATTTGCAGTTGTAGTATGAGTACCAGTAAATATACCACTAGCTTGTCTAGCATTAGCACCATTACTTGCAGTCACTACACCAGCATTATCAATGTAAAGTGATTGATTGTTTGCTGTAGCTAAACTAGTAAGTGTTGTAGCACCAGTTGTAACTGTTAATCCATTACCAGCCGAAACTAAACCAGTAGTAGTAGCAGTAGTAGCATTAAGTGAAGTAAATGTTCCTGCAAGAGGATTAGATGCGCCTATTATAGTGTTTCCTAAGTTACCTAATACATAGTTACCAGCAGTTAAGTCACCAGAATAATCAGCATTAGCCAATTCAGCAGAAGTTACAGCGTCAGCTACAATCTGGAAACCAGCAGTATAACTGCCAGAGATATCTCCAGCAGCAGGTGATTCAGTTGTATTAGGAATTGCACTACCGCCTTCAGTTAGTGTACCACCTTCGATATTACCTATTACAACAGCATCATCAGCAACCGTTAAGTTAGCTCCAGTAACATCTAAACCAGCTTTTGCATCAACGTTACCATTGAAAGTAGTAAGACCAGTACCAACTGTTAATGTCTTATTTGTTGTAATTGAAACATCTCCATTAAGAGTCGAAGTACCACCTACAATTAAGTTACCAGTAACTGGATCTATAGAAGTTCCACCGACAATAAGTGGTGATGCTGATACAGTAGCCCCAAGAACTGTTAGAGAACCACCAACTGTCATATCACCACTTTTCTTGATGATAAATGCATCAGATGGAGTAGAAGATGTACCATTACCGATTACAAAGGCTCTATCTGCATTATTTGGTGCAGCAGTGTTAGTTACTGAATAAGTAGTATTGTAACTACCGATAGCAACTTCACCGTAAGATGGTGCAGTTGTTCCTTCGCCAAATGCTACAGCACCCGTACCACTTGCTTTATTATCTTTACCTGCAGCGAATGAGAAGTCACCTAAGTTACCTTCATTCCAACTTGGAGTGTTTACTCTACCAGTTCTGAACGCTGCTTTACTATGATCGAAGAAGAATTTAGTTTCCTCAACAGCAGAAAGTCTGTCTAATTTAACAGAACCAAATACAAAATCGTTTGTTAGATTTGTTGTATCTGGGAATGTCACACCTTCAGCAGAACTGAAACCATCATTCAAGATATTACCGTTACCAGTAGATGCTTGAGTAGTTATCATATCTAATAAATTGAATTGTGCAACTAAGTTTGCACCCACTCTTATATCAATAATTACGTTCGGGTTGATATCACTAGGTTGTATTCCACCCCAATCAGGATCGCCTTCGCCTACTACGAATGAAACCACTCCAGACGAGTTTGGTGATAATACTTTATCGAAGGAAGTTCCAGCTCCGGGAGGATATAATTGTGCTGGGCTAAGCGGATTCGTATAATCCGTCAATTGGACTTCAAAAGTCGCCCCAGTCGGATAGTTTAACCCAATACGTACTGGCTCTAATGCGGTACTGCTCATATAAAGCAGAAATATTGTCGTTATTAATAGAATAATTTTTTTCATAGTACACCGTATTAAAATTGTAGAATAAGATTTTTTCCAATTTAACCTTTTTATAGAATAATTCCATATATAAAGTTAAATAAGTCCAATAATTATGCCAAATAAGGAGAAAGACACTATTATTAACCTACAAGCGAAACATTCGATTTAAAAAGTAGTATTTATAGAAGTGAAAATAAACAGTCACATAATTAATTTTTTAAAAATAATAATGATATTTTATAAGAGGTAAGTAATGAAAAAACAAATGGTCAGATCATCATTATTAATTGCTTTTGGTATGTTCGTTGGAGTTCTATTAATCTCCAATTTCTCTCCAAGTAGCATAGGTGATATATTCGCATCTACTAAAAAATTCGGTGCAGACAATCCCCCTGTAACACAATCTGAAGCTATGAGGACACTGAATACAGCTTTTACTAGTGTATCGGAAGCGGTCCTACCTAGTGTAGTTAGTATTGAGGTGACATCTTCTAGAAAGATTACTCGTGGACAAGAGTTTTTTGAGTTTTTCCGACCTCGTGATAATGGCGAGGACGAAGAGGAAAACTTAGTTAAAGGAAATGGTTCTGGAGTTTTTATCTCTGCTGATGGTTATATAGTAACTAATAATCACGTAGTGGAAGACGCAAAAGAGATAAAAGTAACAACTTACGACAAACGTACATACAAAGCGACTTTAGTAGGGGCAGACCCATTAACAGATCTTGCTGTTCTCAAACTAGAAGGTGGAGGAGAATTCCCCGCCGCACATTTTGCTGATATAAGTACTGTGAAAGTAGGTGAGTGGGTAATGGCTGTGGGTAATCCACTCGGGCTAACTTCAACTGTTACTACTGGTATTGTCAGTGCTATAGGTAGGGGGCAACTAGGGATGAGCAAAAGTAGTTACTCGGTGGAGTACTATATTCAAACGGATGCGGCTATTAACCCAGGTAACTCTGGTGGTGGATTATTCGATATGAATGGCTCGCTAACAGGTATCAATACTGCAATAGCAACTAGTACTGGTAATTATATTGGATATGGTTTTGCTATTCCAGTAGATTTGGTCAAATCAGTTGTTGATGACCTAATAGATGATGGTGAAATTAACCGTGGTTATATAGGAGTAGCTATCAAGAGTGTACGTGATGAAGTTGAGGCAAAGGCCTTTGGTTTAGATGCTGTTTATGGTGTAAAAGTAGAAAGTATATTAGAGGGTAGCGCTGCTGAAAAAGCAGGCATTGAAGAAGGCGATGTATTGCTAGAACTTGAAGGTGAGAGACTATTTTCATCTGGTGAGTTACAGAGCAGAATAGCTCAAAAAAGAGCTGGTGATAAAGTAGATGTTCTTATACTTAGAAATGGGAAGAAAATCACAAAGACTGTTAAGCTACGTGCTAGGGACGAAGACGAGAAAGGATTTGCTGACAATAGTAAGAACGAAGCAGAGACTGGAGTTAGCAAAAACTCACCTGTTAATTTCGAAAAGCTAGGTTTCAAAGTAGAAGCACTAACAGACAAAATCAAGAAGGAATATAGTACTGATCATGGTGTCCTTATAACAGAAGTGAAGCGATTCAGTGCTGCATCAGATAGGGGTCTATTTCCTAATGGGATTATAGTAGAAGCTGCCGGTAAGGAAGTCAATACTACAAGAGAGCTGAAAGACATAATTGATGATAAAAAACCGGGTGATGCAATGCTACTAAAAGTAAAGTATCCAGAAGTTACAAGAATCCTGGCAATTCAGATTCCTGAATCCGAAGGTTAGAATATTAGAATTAGATAAATAAAATGCTATTCTCTTAAATGAGAATGGCATTTTTTTTTAATTAATTATTTGCTCAACTACTATCAGAGTTGTTTTGTTAATATTCGATGTCTGTTGCTGCTAATGTTGAACTGCTCCGCACTTTCCCTGGACTCCGAGTTATGTGGTTATCCTCCTCAGTCAGAACAAGTTCTGACAGCTCCTCTACCGCCTTTGGCGGCACAAGCTACAGAGCACAGTTCGTGGATAATTCTAGATTAATCTGTGAATTCTGATGGTTGCTAAGTGAAGTCGATACACTTACAAAGTGAAATTGCCACTCCCCTTCGGTTATCGCAATGAACTGTGCTAAATCCAAGTAATATGTAATTAAATTTAGTATGCAAAAAAAAAGACCATCTTGTGTTACAAGATGGTCTTAGTATTTTCTAATTGATAATTGAATATTATTCTACTATCAATGTTCCTCTCATCATAGACCAATGGCCAGGGAAAGAACAAATAAACTCATAAGAACCTGCTGCAGGAGCAGTGAATTCTACAGTAGCTGTTTCGCCACCACCAATAAGTTTAGTATGAGCTATTACAGCATCGCCTTCAGTTGGTATGTAATCGTTAGCTTCACCTGCTGCAACTGCTTTCTCAGCGAAAGAAGCCACATCAGTACCTATTTTTAATAATACCCAATTATGACCCATAGCTGCTTTAGCCAAAGTACCAGTGTGGTGCAATGTCAATGTAACTGTTTGACCTGCTTTTACTGTTAATTCTTTTTTGTCGAATTGCATCTGATCATTACCATTTATAGATAATGTCGCTTCGTTACTTACTTCAGCCGTTGTTTCTGTATTTGTTTCTGGCTCACCTTCTGCTTCACTATTTCCACCGCCACAAGCTGTTAATAGAGACAATCCAAATAGTATTGCAATTATTGATTTTAACATATCACCCATCACATTATTTAATTAATAATAATAAATTGAATTCAAACTTAACTAATTAGATTCTTATCTTAAAACCTAATAGTTGGTTTTAATCTTAAATCGTGTTAATTTTTTCTACTATTGCTGATTTCCAACCGCTAGGAGCGTATTCCGTTATTCTTCCTACCTCTTTACCATCTTGTAAGAATATCACGGTTGGTACTCTAGTTATTTTGTGTTCCGCTATTTTATCTGCGGGCTTTGATTTAAACATATTAACATTGATTACTTCTAACGCTTTCTCATCTACATCATTATCTGAGACGAATTGTGCTATTTGAGGCATAGCCGATACGCACATTGGACACCAACTTCCTTGGAATACTAGCATTTTGATGTTATTATTATTTATTTTTTCTTTGATACTCATATCTCTTTATCTCTATTTTCTATTATGAAGATTTACCAGTTTTTTGGACGATTTTCACTATAGTATAGTATATAGCGGCCCCCACTAACGCCCAAGTCCATATATTCTGGATGATTGAAAAATCTTCGTAAAGAACGTATCCAGCTATTACTTTGAACAAAAATATAGTCAGAAAAACATTAAGAATACCAGATTTTTCTTGTTTTATAACTTTCCACAAGCTAAATGTTCCATCGGGTTTCACCCATTTTTTAAAACAAGGTATAATGGCAGGTGTTTTCTCTGCCCATTCTACATAAGCACTTCCGTATTTCTCACGAAGGAACTCTTCTTCAGCGTACATAATACGTTCATAATAGAGCCAATACATAAATAGGAATGCCATTATAAACCAAAAATTAGCTGTGAATAGCGCTATGCCAAGCCACATAAAGAAATTACCTAAGTAAAGAGGGTGTCTCACAATAGAGTAAATACCAGTGCTGTTGAGTGAGTCTGCCACTTGCCCCACAGATGTATTTCTACCAGAGGTGTTTTTGGCAGCAAAGCCCACGGAATATGCACGTATGAATTGCCCGATAAGGGCGACAAGTAAGAATATTAGTTCAATTTTATAATTATTGAATTGCTCTAACGTAGTATTCGTTGCGTTTAGAGTATACATATACACAGCCAAACCAACGGCTACTATTATAAGCGGTAAGTAGCTTCTGTGTTTGAATAGGAAGTTCCCTTGAGTCCGAAATTCTTCTTTTAATGGCATAAATTCCTGTTGAAGTGTGTATCAAAGAAGTAAACTACAAAATTTTGTGATAATTATAAATTGCTGTGGGGAAATGGACAGAAAGGAAACTATTATATTTAACTGATTAATTGACTCATACAACTCTGAAGACATACTGTTTTAGCTCCTCATAAATCAAGAGTGCTTCAACAAATAATAATTCATTTTAATCCTTCATCGTTTACTCAACAACAATCTCTACTCGCCTGTTTTTCGAATCGTCTGCAACGTCTATTGGCTCAGTAGCACCTTTACCATCTGTGGTTATATTCAGCTTTGGAATAGATTTTGTTATATACTCTTTTACTGCAATTGCTCGGTTGAGCGAGAGCTTTTTGTTGTACTCATCGCTACCTACTTTGTCTGTATGACCTATTATTTTTAATTTTTCTATACTGTTCTTCTTTACGAAATCTACTAATCGTAATAACTCCGATGTTGATTCTTTTTTTAGAATAGCAGAATCGAAATCGAAGAAAATATTATTGATAGTTATTGAGCTGGATTTGTTTTTCATATCACTGATAGAAACAATCTCAATATCTACTTTTCGGCGATCACCGTCTTTACTCTTTGTCAAATCTATACTATTAGAAGTTGGGTAATAGCCATCCTTTTTTACATAATAGCCATAGTTTTTCCCTACTGGTAGGGCAATGAAGTAATGACCACTCATCATATTACTCTTAGTTGTACCTAATACTCCACCAGTTGTTAAATCTTCCCATACAACCTCCGCTTGTAGATTGTTTCCTTTGTTATCGGAGATAGTTCCGCTGACCATTACTATAGGGTTCGGACGGGCATCTTTCGGTAAAGTAACTGAATACAAATCCCATTGACCATATCCATTCGTCCGAGCGAACCCCGAGAAAAAGGCACTATCACCCGTTATGCCCACTTTGTACCCCCAATCGTTGAGTATCGTATTTATCTTTTTACCTAGATTTACAGGTTTTGACCAGTTAGTCCAAGTGTCATCTAATCTAACAGATTTGAATACATCTAGTCCACCTAAACCTGCATGTCCATCAGAACTAAAATATAGGGACTTCCCATCTGGATGTAAGTAAGGTGATCTCTCAGCATAAGGAGTATTTATAGTTTCACCAAGGTTTACAGGATTACTCCAGCCCGAATCCGTCATAAAGCAAACATATACATCCATATTACCCATAATAGAGCCATTACCATAAGTATTAAGTGGTACGAATTCACCTATACCTCCCGGTCTATCAGAAGAAAAGAGTAAAGCTTTCCTATCTGCGGTTATATTACCACCCTCATCTACATGTTCAGTATTAATAGGGTAAGGGTAATGATATAAATCACCCCAATCGTCACCAACTTTATCAATCGCGTAAATATCAAATTTTCCAAAAGTACCCATGAAATCCCCTGAGAGCATTAGAGTATTGCCATCGGCCGAGATATTATCTATAGTCTCGTCTCGCTCACCATTGACTTTCGGACCTAGATTCTTTGGTACTTGCCATATACCATCTACCAGAGATGAAACCCATACATCATCGCCTCCTAGTCCACCAGTACGTGGATTCCCTGAAAAATATATCTGTGTACCTTCAGAAGTTGGATTCGGGTCCCACTCACTAACGAAAGAATTGATATTACTACCGAGGTTAGTTACTCTTAACCCTTCATCTTTACGAGTTATTATTTCTATCAAATCTTGAAAGTGTTGTTGTTTATTAGGAAATGCTGGAGCAAATCGCTTAATATCATTGATTGCATTTTGCCATCTTCCATAGTTTATATCATCGGATATGTATCGAGTAAATGCAACGTAAGCATCTTCCGTTGGTGCATATCTTATCGCATAACTCTCATATAAAGCACGGTTCACAGAATCTGGATATTGCATGAGAGCATTGTTCTCATACTGCTTCAGACTTTCCATTAAAGTTTGCTCTTGCTCTGGGAATAAATGAGTGTATCGCTCTAACCAAGTAAATGCATTAATCGATTTTCCAATTCTATAAAATGTGTAAGCTACTTGTGTCACGGCATTATGAGCTGCAGCATCGGGAGCATTTGCTTTTATCATTGAGTCCAATCTATCGAGGTTTTCTGTCGAAAGTGGCTTGTTCAATTGATAATCTGGGGTGTTCTGTGAGTATAAAACAGATGACAGAACTATTAGAAAAAAGAATCGTATTAATTTCATAGGAAATTTATTTTTTATATCTTGAAAAACTTTTTTGTGTCAAAACTAACTTAGGACTTATTTATGAAATCTATAACGGTAATAGCAGTGTTTTTGTTTGCAATAATTGGAATTAATGCACAAGTAGGCGATATTGGGCAACAGGTAATGGTAAAAGCGAAGGTAATAGATGTCAATACCAAGCAGCCAATTAGTATAGAGCTAGAATTCCAACCAAGTACTGGCAATAAATTCGTTGTAAAATCGAAAGAGGGTAGCGGCACTTTCGAGCAGCTATTCCAAGCTAATGAGACTTATGCGGTTACATTCACTGGTGACAATGTATATAGAGAAGAATCGACCTTTACTCCCAAATCTACTGAAGGATATAGTGAAATAAACTATACGTTCGAGGTAAAGGGATTGGCTCCTGGAGTGGTAGTTGAAGATTTGGAAATCTTTGGTGCTAATAGTACTGATCTGACTGCAAATGGTAAAGAAGCAATCAACAACATGAAGATATCTATGCGATTTAATAGAAATACAGAATTTATATTCCAGGTGAACGCTCCCAACAAAACATTGGCAGAAAACAGATTAAAAACTTTGAAAGATTACACAAGTAATTGGAGAAGATTATTGGATAGAGTTGTATTTCAATCTGGAACGGGCGGAAATAATCTAATAATAAAGGTAAATAAAGTCGAAGATGTCATGAAATAAGTATTAATTAACATAAAAGAGCATAATTCTTTTTTTATGTTCCATATTTATATTTAATTGCTTATTATTGTAAAACGCTTTAAACAAATAAAGCCCTTGGGGTAACTTTTTCAGGAAGGTAATGAAGAAAGTAGATAAAAGTAAATTTTCAGAAGCACATATACTAACAGTAGCAAGTGCTTTTAGACAAAGTAAGATACTTCTAACGTCAATTGAGTTAGGGGTGTTCTCGCTATTAGGAAGCCGTGAGCTAACAGCAAAAGATGTTGCTTTTGAATTGCAAACGGATGAGGATACAACTGAAAGGTTACTTAACTCATTGACTGCTCTTGGATTTACCACTAAATATCGAAATCATTACAAAAACACTTCCGATAGTCTCCGTTTTCTAGATAAGATAAGTCCTGATTATCTTGGGTCTTTGCTCCACATGAACTTAAATTGGGAGAGTTGGGGTAAACTAACAGAAGTAGTCCGTACTGGGAAGTCAATATACAAGAACTTATATGAGGAAAGATCAGATGAATTCATCAAAGCTTATGTAGATTCAGTACATCGCTCATATAACTACGAAGCAGAGGGAGTTTCTAAAGCTATCACTCTTAAAAATGTAACAAAGATGATGGATTTGGGTTGCGGCTCAGGTATGTATAGTATAGAGTTCATGAAACGTAATCCAGATATGGAAGTAGTTCTGATGGACTACCCTAAGGTAATACCAATTACTGAAAAGTATATGGAGCAAGCCAAACTAAATATTAATAATTATAGGTTCATCGCTGGCAAAGTTAAAGATGATGACTTTGAATCTGGCTTTGATTTGATTTACGCTTCTTTCTTATTTGAAGAGTTTACGATTTGGGAGAATATGGACATTATGCGTAAGTGCTTCAACTCTTTGAATAAGGGTGGAAGATTGATTATACACGAGAATTTTATTAATAATGATAGAACTTCCCCAGTTCATAGTGTAGTTTATTCGCTCAATTTGAAATTACACACCGAGAACGGTAATACATTTTCAGAAAATGACTATTGGATAATGCTGAAAGAAGCTGGCTTCCAAAAAGTTGACAATGTAACCACTGATTATGGTACTATACTGATACGTGGAACTAAGACTTATTAGTTAAATATTTCAATTCTTAAAAAAATTACTTTCCTTTCTTTTAGTAAATTCACTATTTTAGTTCCGAAATCTTATACTATTTCCGGAATGATTTACAATGTTTTCTCGCATCTGCTTATTACTAATTCTTATTTGTTGTTCATCACTTCTTTATTCAACTACACTTACACTCGACATACGAAGTAGTGTTAGTAATTTAGTTCTAGTACCTGATAGTATTGTTGTATATAACAAAACAGAAGATATCAGTTATACATTTACAAAAACAAATGAGCTCAACTTAGATATTATAACTTCTATTGAAGAAGAAAAAGAATCAAATTATACTCTCTATACTCTTAAAATCTATACTTATAATGGTCAAATTATAAAAACTAAAACTAATTTTTTAGGGAAGCAGGATGTAGAACTTTCTGGGATAATTAAGGAGTTAAATAGTGGCTTATATTTGATAGAGAGACAGTACTTGAATGGAGAAATAGTTAGGAATGTGGTCTTTTTAGATGCTTATTTAAACCAATTTAAATCGAATGCAGTCAGTCTTAATTATTTATTGGAAAAAGAATATGATATAAGCATATATAAGCAAGGTTATGGAACATTTACTCTAGATAATATTAAAGTAGATATGGACGAAAAAATACCCTTGCTATTAACCCCTGAGTTTGATAAGTTCTATAATCGTATTGTACTTAGTATAAATGGAATTTGGAAAGAAGGAAAAGTAAGTTCTGAAGTAACAGAAAATGGGAATCAAAAGTATTCTACCTATGATGTCAAATCAGAATTGAAAGATGAGATTGATTTCAAAAACACCGAGCTACGAGAGTTAAATGATGCTTGCTATGATAAAGTTATGGAAGGAATTAATCAGAATTTGAAATGCAGCGAAGACTTTCCAATAAAAGAAGATTCTATTTACTTTTGTGGTTTGGAATGTTCAAAACCGAGTAACTCATATAGTGAACTATATGCAAATACCGTCTATGCTATTTTTAAAGAATCTAAAGATACTATTCAATACTTAAATTTTCATTATAGAATTGGGTCTTTTGAAGAAAGTGGTTATCCTTCTAAAAAACAGAAATATAAATCTGTTGACATTGCTCTTTCAAACCTACCTTTTGTAGAAGATTCAGATAAATACACTATAACACTAGTCAATTCTCAAATTAGAAATCACATTTCTTTTTTCTACTGGAATGAATTCTATGACGGTATAGATTTTCACCCTCCTTTTAACAGGGGTAAATCAACTACCAATTACAATGGTGATTTGGATATAAAATCAGATGCAAAAATTGAGTTAATTATTTATAAATCGAAATAACTAACCATCATACGGAATAGTATCAAGTATATGATTGATTACCTCTAGCCTTGCTTTGGGTTTGTTATTAGCATCTACTATTTTCCAAGGAGCATGATCTGAATCAGTTTTCTCGAACATTTTCTTCTTGTAAGTTGTATATTCATCCCAAAGCTCTCGCGATTTCTCATCAACTTCTGTCAACTTCCATCTTTTTGATGGATTTATTCTGATGTCTTCAAACCGTCGGCCTTGCTCTTCTTTAGTTATTGAGAAGTAAATTTTGATGAGGAATGTGTCAGATTCTACTAGCATTTTCTCAAATTGATTTACTTGCCCCATGAATATTTTATATTCGTGTTCCGTACAGAAACCATTTACAGGTTCTACAACAGCTCTGTTGTACCAACTTCTGTCAAAAAGTACCATCTCTCCCGGCTTAGGCAATTTATTGATATATCTCTGAAAGAACCATTGTTTCCGCTCGTCCTCTGTTGGTATGTTCAAGGCAACTATTCTGAAGTGTCTAGGGTTAATGTGCTCTGTAACTCTTCGGATTGCACCACCCTTGCCTGCAGCATCACGTCCTTCAAATAGTATGACAATTTTCTTATCATTCTTTATCACCCAGTTTTGTAGATTTATCATTTCTTCTTGCTTCTCTTTGAAGGCAACTGAATATTTAACTTCTTCGAGTGATTTTTTCAAATTGGTTTTCTTTCTTCTTAGTAAAGCCATTAAACCATCTTTGGAGTTTAATAATTCCACATCTTCATCTGTTAATTCTATTTCACTCATTTTTTCCTCTAAACATCTAATTGAATTACACTTCTGTTAAAACGCATCACTACATTTGGATCAGGGAGTAATGATATACCAGAACTCCCCTTGCCTTCATAGTCAAATTGAGATAGTATATATCTCATACTTTCAAGTCTAGCTTGCTTCTTGTCATTTGCCTTTACTATTATCCATGGACTAAAATTAGTATGGGTTTTACTAAACATCTGTTCTTTATAATGAGTGTAGTCATCCCAAAGCTCTTGTCCTTTCATATCGACTGGACTGAATTTCCAATTTTTCAATGGGTCGCTTAATCTAGAATCAAATCTTTCAGCTTGTTCCCCTTTGGAAACGGAGAACCAAAACTTTATTATTTTATGATTATCTTCATATAATAAGTGCTCAAACTCTGGTACTTGCATCATGAATTTATCGTACTGCTTTTTTGTACAGAACCCCATTACTGGCTCGACTACAGCCCTGTTGTACCAACTACGGTCAAAGAAAACAACCTCCCCAGGATTAGGTAATACCTTAATATAACGACGGAAGTACCACTGACCTTGTTCTACTTCAGTTGGCTTTGTTAGCGCAACTACACGCGATGTTCTAGGGTTCAAATGTTCTTTGAATCTCTTTATAGAACCACCTTTACCCGAAGCATCTCTACCTTCGAATAGTATAGCCACTCTCATTTTATTTTTAGCTATCCACTTTTGTAAGTCAACAAATTCAGATTGCAATTGCGCTAATGTTGATTCGTATTTCAACTTATTTAATGCTTTTGATATAGGAACTCCATGCTCATTTGCGATGTTCTTGAGATCTCTTCTTGTTTTTGCTTGAAGTAATTGCTCTTTAGTAAATTTCATTTTTACCTATCTTGTTTTTATTAGGTTTTTGCTTTGTATAACAGTTTTTCATTTTCAATTTAGTTATTTCATTAGTATTGTTTTCAGTGTTTCAACTTTCCCATTTATAGATAATTTATAATAATATGAACCTGATGACAGATTAAGTTTGTTCAGATTAATGGGTACTATGTGTCCGCCATATCCCATATTTTCATTATCAATAATTGTCTTTATTATTTTCCCTTTTTCATCAAATAGTTCTAACTTTATACTCGACGACTCATGTAGTTTGAATGAGACATAGCTTACATTCGGAGTTGGATTTGGATAAAGTTGAGTGTCATTAGTATTTGAGATATTGTCATTTTCAACTGAACTAATGATTTTTTCTAAAGGAGTAACATTTGTCCAGATGCTCAATTGACCAGAATCAAATCTTGTCCATATTGGACGAACTATATTATTATGAGCTACGATATTAGTATAATCTCCAAAAAATACTCCATCATCTGGTACGAATGCTGATTCACTTATGCGAGTATTCTTGAATGTTGTTCCACCATCAGTAGATATCGCCATATATACATCTGTTCTAGTATCTTCATAATTTCTTCTATCATAGAAAACGAAGAATACATTTCCATTAGTTTGGTCTATATCCATCCAAGTTAAAAACTGATGTTTCTCTGAATTATCATCATTTACTCTAATTGATTCTGACCAAGTATTACCACCATCGGTTGATTTTATAAGCCAAATATCAGTATTATTTACTCCATTCTTCTGATCGGACCAATTAATATATATTGTACCATGATTAGCACCTCCACTAATGTCACATTTTGTTATTGGTAAACCATTACATCTCAGTATACCAGGTATATCATAAGCCCAACCACCTGGAAATGAATCCACCAAAATATCTTCAGTTAACCATGTTTCTCCTTCATCGGTAGAGCGATTGAAAACTAATCCCTCAGGACCAGCCCAAGAAACATATATTTCACCATTAGGGCCTACAGCAGGAACGGCTCCTTCTACAGTTTTATCATTATCAATACAATCACCAGAAACTTGATTTATTTTCTTAGATGCTGACCATGTTTCACCACCATCCAAAGATTTAGAGAATAATATTCGGCTACTATCGGCTTTATTACTACTACCATATTTATCAAATTCTGTCCAAGTTAGATAGATATTATTATTAGTTCTATCTATCGCACTCCATTGTTTATCTTGTGCTTTAGTCCCATCCAACCCAGTGAAAGAACCATTAGACCAAGTATCACCTTTGTTCTCAGATTTTTGACATACTATCCTATCTATCCAATTGCCACCTGGCATATTAGAAAGATGAAAGAAATAAAAGTTTCCTTCAGTATCAACATCTATTACTGGGTCTCCCCAAACTCCGTATGTTGAGTTCATTGACTTTAATTTCCAAGTGTTACCTCCATCATTTGATGTATAGACGTAATTTAGGTTAGCTCCTGCAACTAGTATATTAGGATTATTATAGTCCATCATAATTGATGGCTCATTAGGTTGACCTATTTTCGAGACCAATACATTCTGTGCTATGGCTTTTTGTATATTAACTATAAAGGTAGATAGAATAATTATATAAAATAGGATTTTCATGTTTGATGTGCTTAATTCATAGTATATTATAACAAATATACGAAATTTGATTGTTTTTCGTTGAGTCTTTTTCAGTATTTCAATATTAAGAGTTAGTCTTTAAAAACTTAATTATCAAAAAACAGCATGAAAATATTAGCAATATCAGGTAGCACGAAACCTAACTCTACTAGCCACAAAATATTAAATCATATTAAGTTAAAATTCGAAAATATATTTGAATTAGAGATATTCGATGGAATTGAAAAACTGCCGCATTTCAATCCTAGTATAACAGATGAAGAGTTACCAAGAGAAGTATTAGACTTCAGAAATAGAATCGTAAATGCCGATGGAATAATATTCTGTACTCCTGAATATGTATTCAGTATTCCAGGTAGTTTGAAAAATGCTATCGAATGGTGCGTATCAACAACGATTTTTTCTCACAAACCAACTGCTATGATTATTGCTGCCGCTTCGGGAGAGAAAGCTTTCGAGTCACTGAGTTTGATTCTGACAACAATTGAGACAGTACTCCCCGAAGAATCAAAGCTATTAATACAAGGCGCCAAAGGGAAAGTTAACACTAACGGAGAAATCACTGATAGCGATACACTAGAGCAAATAGAAAGGGTTATCCAATCTCTAATGTCAACTATCAAAGACGAAGATAAACGACCTACTAAATTGAGATAATTAAAAAGGGTTTACGACTGATTGAATGAAGGAAATTCCTCTTTTTTTGAAAAGGGGTGGCAGACTCACGCAGTGTGTCTGACGGGGTATTAATACATATTCACGAAATTTGTGTTTATCTGGTTCTTGATTCTAATTTTATACTTTTCTCTATACGGTCTTCTTACTCGTTTTAACACCCCGTCAGCTAAAGCTGCCACCCCTCTTTCGCTACGCTTAAAGAGGGGAATCTTCTTCTATCGCCGTTCTTAAGTTTCTTTTCCTTTTTCTTTCTTGTTTAATAAATCGTTTTATCTTTACGGCTTATCAAAGTGATGATAATCTTTAAGAGAAGTCCAATCGCCGCCCCATCTCCAGCCACGTTTTTTCATCTCTTTTACTATTCGGCTATCTGCAGTAAAAACCCCTGGATTACCCGGCTTATATTTAGCCCCTTTCGGTGATGTACTTGGTGGGTCTTTGTAAATAACTGGGTTGAAATATGGGTTTATATCTATTGCTTTTCCGTAAGAATGGTTAGACAAGCGGGTAGTACCAGCTATGAATCGGTAGTTAAACGCTGATGAGTTATTAGCACTCATAGATGCGTCATCACTCCATGCATAAGATACAATCGGTACCACCTGCTTTATAGGGAATTTCTCTTCCACTGTCATTTGGAAGAAGTACTTTACATCTTCTTCTACGGTCTTGTGAACTAATATCTGTCCTTGGTGCTTTTTCTTGTCAGTCGAATAATATACAACATCTAGAAGAACAATCGAATCTAATAATTCTTTTGGTGCTTTCGTTCCCTTCGTTGCTTCCTCAAAACTCATTTTGCTATCTACTATAGTCAAGCCGCCTCCGAGTAGATTAATTGAAACTAAAATGACTAATAAAAGTATAATCTTTCTCATTGTTTTACTATTATTTAATAATTGATTTTAATAATATACGAATAGCCGTTAACTTTGTATTACCAAAATAAAAAATAATCATCGGAAATCTATGAAAATTGCAGTTATAGGGTGCGGATATTGGGGAACTCACTTACTTAGGAACTTCTACCAATCAAAAGACTGGGAGCTGGCTTACGCTTGTGATACCGACCAAAAGCAGCTAGACAAGTTTGCTACAATGTACCCAGAGGCTAAGACGACTAGCGATTATAACGAAATAATGGCCGATAGCTCAATCGACGCTGTCGCTATCGCAACACCTGTTAATACTCACTACGAGATAGCTCTAGCAGCTCTGGAAGCTGGTAAGCACGCTTGGGTAGAAAAGCCATTGACTGATTCATCGGCAACTGCTCGCAAGCTAATAGAAGCTGCCGAGAAGAACAACGTGCAACTCCACGTAGATCATACTTATATCTACACGCCTGCCGTGCAGAAAATAAAAGACCTGATAGACAATGGAGAGCTTGGTGATTTCCGTTACTTTGATTCTATACGTGTTAATTTGGGACTGTTCCAACATGATATAAACGTAGTGTGGGATTTGGCTCCGCACGATTTCTCTATTCTGCATTATTGCATCGGCAAAAAGCCAATAGCTGTGAATGCAACTGGAAAAGCGTTGGAGAAATATGGAACAAAAGAGATAGAAAGTATAGCTTATATCACCGTTCATTTTGAAGATAATACAATGGCACATTTCAATGTGAATTGGATGTCGCCAGTGAAAATCCGTCAGATAATAGTTGGTGGCAGTAAGAAAATGCTCGTGTTCAACGATATGAGTACGGACGAAAAATTGAAAATATACGATACCGGTGTTAGTATTCAGAATCGTGAGGAAATATACGACACTCTGATACAATACCGCACAGGCGATATGTATTCACCAAGAGTGGAGAACAAAGAAGCTCTGAAAACAGAAGTTGACCATTTCTACGAATGTGTGAAAGCTGGAAAAGCAACTATCACTGATGGTACTTCAGGATTATATGTTGTTCAGCTATTAGAAGCAGCCGAGATTTCAATCAAAAATAATGGTAAACTAGTCGAGCTGTAAACTTAGAGGCAAACAATGGGAATTATAAGCACTACTGATTAATATTTTTTGTTTCCGAATATAGAAAAGTGTAAATTTAAATTATAGATTTACACAGCAAGAAAATGAAATACTATCAACTATTCATAGATACTGACAATAACCCTGAAACCTATAATAGCGTGACAGAACTATTGGGACTTCAGCCTAAAGAAAACGAAAAGGACAAGATTTCGAAAGACAGGTATAGCACATGGATGTATATGGTGACAGAACTTGAAACAGATCCATACTTTGATTTTATTAAAAATTTTCTTGACATTTTAGAGCCGAAATTTGCTGAACTTGAAAAACTTGGTGTGACAAGAGATAAAATTCTGTTTTGGATGCTTTACGAATTTGAACAACAATGCGGAATGGAATTTCATCCTCAAGAAATGGCAAGACTTGGACAAAGTGGAATTCACATGAACATCGACTGTTGGACAAATAAGACGGAAGAAAGCACGACCACATAACATTGGTTTTGTGTCAGGCTGGCTGACGTGCAATCTTGAAGCTTTTTGCTTCTAATGAACTTTAGTAATAACTTTACACTTGTTGGATATACTCAATTAATGAAAATAATCATTTTTACTATAGGAATACAGCTGGATATAATGATGTTTACAAAGAAAATGTTATAAATTTCGTAAATTGGTTATATATAAATGTTACCTACAACCAGCTCAAAATATGAACATATGATTAAGAGAATTTTACTAACGATACTATCAATTGGAATAATAATCATGGGATTTTTAAGTAAACTAATCGGACAGACAGAAAAGAAATCTGATTACCAGCCAGATTGGACTTTTTACTTTTCAAACGTAAATGACGAATTGAGTTCAATTGCGACCGACTTGAACTTAATCAACATTGCACCAGTAAATGGTCAGGATAATGTCGTTTATGTTTCTATTAAAATGCCAAATCCAAGAGAAGATGGACTTTCAAGTAATGAAGATGCAGACGACCTATGGCAAATCGAAGATGAAATAATTAAAGCGTTTAATAACAATAAGCTGAATTACACTTTTGTAGGACGCCTGACTTCAAACGGATTTCGAGACCTTTATTTTTTCGGTGAAAACACGATTCTTATGGAAAAAGAAGTTGCCTCGACAATGGCAGCATTTCCAAAGTACGAATTTGATTTTGGACATAAGCCAGATAAAGAGTGGAGTGGCTATTTTGACTTTTTATATCCATTACCAAGACAAATGCAAGTAATCCAAAACAGACGTGTTCTTGAACAACTTGAAAAAGGTGGAGACGACTTGATCAAAGTGAGAGAAGTTTTCCATTGGATTTATTTTAAGACACAAAATGAACTCGACCGGTTTGAGAGTTTTACGACCAGTTTAGGATTTGAAACAAAAAATAAAGGCAAAACTGAACAGCCCAATGAATACGAATTTGTCATTTCAATTTCAAGAGTTGACAAGGTTGGATATGAAGAAATTGACGAATACACTTTAGAACTATGGGAAAAAGCCCAAGAACTAAATGGTGACTATGACGGATGGGAAACTTCGATAGAAAAATAAAAAACCTGTGAGTAACAATGTATATAAAAAATAGGCGAAATATTAATAAAATCAAGGCTTGTGGCTCGCTTCAATCTTTGTGCAATTTGACAGTTTGTACGACGAAGTCGCCTACATTTCATATATTTCCCTTTACCTACCATTAAGCCCGAAACATGTTGTTTATTCTACGTTTTGTGTTAATGTGCCACATATTAAACCTCTATCATTGATTTATTTTATACAGTTTTCATATATTGAATCTTAGTTAATTTGCAATCGTTAATAATCCTATCAATTAAAAAAAATGAAGAAATTACAGCATTTGTAACTCATTCACTGTAAGTCTATGTATATCAACAACAGAAAATTAGTCGAGCAATAATGTCCAACTACTCCGTAGAAAAATATAGCTCTGACCACTATGACGAATGGCAAGATTTCGTTCGGATGAGTGTGAATGGAACGCTCTTCCATGAGCAGAAATTCCTATCTTATCATGATGAAGGTAAGTTCGAAGATTGCTCACTAATGATATACAAGAAAGATGAGCTAATCGCTGTTTTCCCTGCGGCTGTGTTGCAGAGAGGCGACAAAAAGGTTTTGAAATCACATCCGGGCACTTCGTATGGCGGTGCTATTTTAGGAACATTAGCGAAACTAAAAGAAGTTATGTCAGTACAATTAGCTGTCGAAGCTTACGCAAAAGCGAATGGTATCAGCAGAGTGGAATTCCGCCAAGCACCAAAGATATTCGTGGAAATGCCTTTCGACCAATTAGATTTTACTTTAGTGCAACTAGGTTATGAGCGAGAAGACCAAGAGCTTTCTACGTGCTATCCATTGTTAGAATATCGCGATATTCCAATAGAGGATATGGTCAAACTATTCGAGAATGATGGTCGCAACAAAGTCCGCAAGAACGTCCGCAAAGCTATTAGAGCAGGACTGGAGTTCCGCGAGTTAGACAATTCGGAAATAGAAAAATATTATGAGATATTGTTAGATAATCTGGTTAGACACGAAGCAAAGCCAGCTCACAGTCTCTCAGATATAAAAAAATTGAAAGAGCTTTACCCAGAGAGAGTAAGGCTATACGGAGTATTCATAGATGGAGATATGGCTGCTGGGTATTTGATATTCAATATCAATTCCATCGGTTGGCACGTATTCTATGGCTCTATGAATTACAAATATCAAGTAGAAAGACCCACTACTTTCGGATTATTCATGCTGCTCAAAGTCTTAGCTGACAAAGGGTATGAGTATTTGAATATGGGCATCAGCACCGAAGACGGTGGCAAAATAGTGAATTGGGGGCTTCTCGATTTCAAAGAGAGTTTCAATGGCACTGGAATAATTAGAACATATTGGAGTAAGGATTTATAATGAAAGTTCCTTTTTTAGATTTAAGATCACAGTATCACTCAATCAAAGATGAAGTAGATACGGCAGTACTGAAAGTTTTGGAATCAACGGCTTATGCTTCTGGTCCATTCGTCGAAGAATTCGAAAAGAACTACGCGGCGGCACACGATGTAGCACATTGCGTAGCTGTTAATTCAGGTACATCGGCTTTGCATTTGGCACTATTAGCCCTAGGTATAGGGCAAGGCGATGAAGTTATTATCCCGGCTCATACTTTTGTGGCGACAGCTTGGGCTGTATCTTATGTCGGTGCAACTCCTGTCTTCTGTGACGTAACTAGTGACACATACACACTAGACCCAATGAAAATAGAAGCTCGGATAACTGATAGAACTAAGGCCATTATTCCTGTTCATCTTTATGGGCAGCCGGCAGATATGGATACTATAATGCTAGTTGCAGAAAAGTACAATCTTCGAGTAATAGAAGATGCTGCTCAGTCGCATATAGCAGAGTACAACGGAAAGAGAATCGGTGGATTAGCTGATATAGCTTGCTTTAGTTTTTACCCAGGGAAGAACCTCGGTGCTTACGGAGAAGGTGGTGCTATCACAACAAACAGCGATATACTTGCTGAAAAATGCAAGCTACTCCGCAATCATGCACAGCCAGTGAAATATGTACACACGGAAGTGGGGTACAATTACCGTATGGATGGCATACAAGGAGCTATATTGAATGTAAAGCTTCGTCACCTATCCAACTGGACTGAACTAAGAAGAAGCGTTGCAGAGCGATATACGGCAGCTTTTGCGAATGTCGATGGAATCACTCCTCCAAAAGAAAGAGAACACACTAAACACGTTTATCATTTATACGAATTAGGGCTAGAAACCAAAGAAAAACGTGATGAGTTGATGACATTTTTAAATGAAAATGGAATCCAAAATGGACTCCACTACCCTATACCTACGCATCTTCAAGAAGCTTATGCCGGATTGGGCTACAAAATGGGTGATTTCCCAGTAACAGAGTGGTGTGCTGACCACCTACTCTCATTGCCTATGTACCCGGATATGACTGACGATATGGTAGAATTCGTTATAGAAAAAGTAACAGAGTTTGCGAAAAGATGATAGTCAACTCCAAAAAATCGAGCAAGACCAGAAGAATCGCCTATATAGTAGCGGGACTGATAGTTGGTTTCTACTTAATCACTATAGCTATGCAGATGATAAACGGAAAGGGCGACTATACGGACACAGCAACTGACTTTGCTTTCTTTTTAGGGTTTGCATTATTCGTATTTCTAATTTTCCCTTCTGAGCATTTCGAATTTAGTTCAGATGAAATCACATTTAGGCCAATGGCAGACTATAGACGCCGCACCGTAAAACTAGCCGATATAGACTACCTCCACTACGAATCGAACAGAATATTACTTGAAACTAAGACCGGCAAAAGATTTGAAATAGGCCTCTCTAGCTTTAGCTTCGAAGAAGTACAAGAGATAAAATCACAAGTGAAAATGCTTAATATCCACGAGCTGGTGGATGAGGACGTGTAGAGACTTATTGCATACGTCTCAAATATCAGAACAGGATTGTATGATAATCAAGATAGACAGGATGTATTGCCAATGAATGTCCCTGCCAAGAAGAGGCATGAGAAATCTCTAATTCCCCAAACCCTACTATTACCCGTGTCATTGCGACGACCGAAGGGAGGTGGCAATCTCTACTCCACCAAACACTCTATTACAAAGGGGCTTCAAGCTGTTCGTCACTCAGAGGATGTGAAGCATCCGAAGAGTCTAGTAAAATTATTCTGAATCACAGATTAATAAGATTTATAGATTGCACGGAGATTAAGATGAACATGATTGTCTGTTTATCGATGTCACAGCGAGGACTGAAAGGACGTGCTTGCCAAGCCGAAGGCATGGGCTGTCTCAGGAACGTTACAAAAATAGATTGCCACGTCATTTCAGCAAGCTGAAATTTCTCGCAGTGACAGAAATTTGCCTGGATTCTTCTAAAGCTAGCGGCGTCACTCAGAGGACACGAAGTGTCCGAAGAGTCCAGGAAGTTAGTAATGTTCTGCCTGGATTCTTCAGCTACTGCGTAGCTACTGAATGACTGGGAAATTGATACCCTCTTTACTCTCGTAAGAGGGTATTTGTGAAGTTAATTCCTAAACAATATTTTCTTTTGAATAGCCATATTGCTTTATCCAATACTCACTATTGAATGTGATGCCACCGAAGCGTTGGATTTTCAAGTCTCGCTCCAGCTTGGTGTCGAGGTTTTCTTGTTCGGTGATGTATCTGAATTGTGTGTCGTCAGTTTGTCCGAAGTTGAGCTTTACTATGTATCCGATTAGTGTATTGATAGCCAATTCGACTAATCGCATATCTGATCTGATAATCTCGTTTCTTATCTTGTAGTGAGTTTCTGCTGCGGCTTTGCTACCACTACTAACTTCGGTTGTAAGTGTTTGCGAGAGTATCGCTTTCGAGACTTCACTGTTCGATAGTTTTATCATCTCACTGTATAACCGAACGGAGCTATATCGGTGGGGTTCTTCCATTGATATATCTATATCGTTCGGTGCTACTATTACGCTGTCTTCGGTCATACCGGCTAGTTCTTCGGCGAGTCTTTCGGATTCGGCTTTGCTTGCTCCTCTAGAGTACTTGCCTATTAGAAGTGGCATTCCGTAGCGTTCCATGAAGTTTACCCAGAACCTAATCCCTCCATTTTTGAACTTAATCGGCCAATAGCATTTCGATAATAAGGCAGTTCCGTAAGGTGCAGAGTGGCTCGGTTTGTTTCGAATATCGAGGAACTTCATTTCGGGTAGTTTTACGCCTTTTGCTTGTCCGTTTGGTCTGTACCTCAGTTGACCCTCAGAATCTATGTAAAATAGCTCTTGTGGCTTTGAAACTGCCTTATATGGTATGGTGAAATCTCCTTCGTTCTTCCAATAGATTTCTATTGGCTGGAAACCGAAAAGCAGAGAGTCGAGTATATCTTCTGCTAATTGATGAATATCTAGACTATTGAATATTTCCGATATGAATTGGCTTTTAGCACCAACTACTTCATGCTGCGTTGATAGTGTCCCACTTTTTCTTGATTGTATGCAGCTCCAAAGGTGTGCATCGTAGAGCAAATCGCGGTACCCAGCATAAGTACTTCCCGATTTCCTAAGCACTGTATCGGGATTAGGAATAGCATCCATTATAGAGCCGAATCCGTTCCCGAATTTTACTATTTCGTTATATATATTTGTCATTTTATTTACTCGTATTTGATAATAAATAACCTAGTACTAGCCCACCTGTGGCTATTAGTGGGTCTTCCCACCATGGCTCTTTTTGTGATTCAATGGTTATGATTTCTTTTTTGTTGTAAACTGTATCTGTTGCCATTCTAATTGCGATTTGCATTTCATTTTCTGGGTAATCGTATCTCACTTGTATAGTGTCATATTTGTAGATAGTATCAACGACTGCGGTGAATGGTCGGGTTTGTATAATAGTGTCTGATTTGTATATGAGCTTTGGTTTTAATTTTTCTATAACTATTGGTTCTTGCACTATGGTAAGAGTGTCAGTCGTGTGATTGATTATTTGATTTGGGTAATAAACTTTCGTGATAGCCATGCCAATCAGCAAAGCTAGTATCACCAGTATTATGTCTTTCATATTGTTCCTCATTTTAGATTTCCGCAGAGCATACATAATGCCCGCTTATTGAATTTGTACTTACAGTGAACCCTGCATCATTTTTGACAGAGAAAGAATTCTCGGATATATTATCAGCGATTACGGCAATATTAGTTCCTGTACTAACTTGCCATTTTCCTAATTCGGGTGGATTATTAGCTCCAATCAAACTAATGAATGGCGGCTTATACATCGGGGTAATACTTACTGTGCCAAAGGCACCGCCACTATCCGTCCCGAACGAGGTAGGGAATACAACTTTACCGTTATTGCTAATAGTTGTGGGTGCGAATCTATTCACATAGCTTTTCTGATAGAATTTCAAACACTCATCCGTATCGAATTGATATGTATTCGGAATGAATTCCAAGGCAGTACTATTAGCCAATAATTGTGCTTCATCTGTTGTGATTTTCTCGTCAGCGGTAACACCCTCGAACCACACGAAAACTGCTATATTCGTAACGTCATTAGTAGTAATTTCTATGTCTTCTAACTTGATTGTTGTTGCTGTTTCGCTTAACTCTACAGAATCACTAACACCCTCATAGTGCCAATTAGTAGCAAGTGTGGGGTTAGTGCCATCACTATTCCATGAGCTAACTACGTCATTTATTGTTGAGTCGCTTAACCCATTCCAAGAGAGAATTGCCAGTTTTGCAGAGGCATTATTATCACTCGAAAGCTGAATAGATGCAGAGAATTTCCCTTCAAGAGAAGGGCTCAAATACAGATTAGGAACTATCTGAATGAGGCCAAATTTCGTATCATCAATTGATTCTATTTGCATACCCGTTGGTTCTGTCGGAGTAGCTATGAGGGTATTAGCATCGCTTAAAGCAATCCATCTATCAGCAGTGAAGTTGCTATCAGTTGCCACAATAGAAGTGCGGTTAGTAATTATGCATTTACCGTCCGCTTCGCTTGTCTCAGATTCGTCACTACCTGAGCTATAATACCTAAAACTAGTATCATCGACTACTATTATCGTTTCACCACTTGTAGTATCATAGCTACTATCACTTATCTGAGTCACTTGTGCAACATCCGCAGTCTGGAAGCCATGTGGTACGCTTGTCTCCAAGGTTGCTACATTCGAGAGTCGGCTTCTGTTCACTATCTCAAATTCTTTCGCTACTCTCTGCCAAATCCTGAAATTCGGGTTGATAAGTAGGTTGTTTCTATTATTGATTTCTACTGTTTTACTATCAATCAAATCAATAAGATCCGATTGTAGCTCTATGTTTCCGTCTATATTGCCCCAGATATTCTCAGGCAAAGGTGGAAAATAACTAAATGGCATTTTATCCTCTTATTTGTAATATAAATGGGCGCTAATCTGACCTTCTATTATGCCCACGGGTATATATTCTATTTTGAAAAATTTGAAAACTTGTCGGATAACTATAAGCTCAGAATCATCAAAATTATTCGGTGAATTAATCCTATACATTTTCTTGTAACCAGCGTTACTCTGGTCGTTCGATCCGACTAGCATTAGGTGACCAGTCATTGGGCCGGCTATTCCCGACCAGCTAATTTGGAGCGAAACTACTTTCTCGTTTCGACCTTTCATATCTGGAGCAACGTCCACCCATTTACTAGAGAAAGGAGTGTTAGCATTGTGGTTATTCATTAGTCTAATTATCATCTTTTACCTCAAATTTTACTACACCTCTGAGCATTAGTTTTCCGAGTGGATGGCTTAGGTATCTGGTCTTTATGCCAACACCCTCGCCATCGCTCAGCTTTACATTGAATGCAATAGTTTTGACTATTCCTCTGCTCTTTGTTTCTATGACTCTCTCTATGTGACCTTGCCAACTTGACTTTGATTTCCATACTAATAGGTCGTGCCGTGCAATGGGTTTATCAACTCTTAATCCACGACTAATAGCATCATTCAGCACACCGTTAGCAACCGCAGTTCGCGTAATTGGGATAGCCGAATTACTCATCTTCAACTCTTTCGCTGCCTCGCTAAAACACCAATATACCCCAGCGGCACAGTAGGGATGACCTTCGTCCAAGCCAACTGCGGCTAGGTATTTTGCGACCTCACCTTTGTTATTTCCGAGCTCTCTAACCCCGATTTGCGATAGAGCAACCCTCTCTGACACTATTAGCAAGTCGCTATTGCAGGGCAGTTCGTACATAGTATAGGAGCAGAGAAGAATACTTAGGAGAACTGCACTAAATAGACGCCAAGCACTGATAAACCAACGCATATATGCACCCCCATAAATATGTGACCGAGATTATTAGATTCTAATTCGTGAGTGAAATCGATTTTGGTATATGAATAAACCGCAAGTGCCGAAAGCCCAACAGCTATCACTTCAATCATCACTATTATCAGCAAAGTATGTAGCTCCTCAATCCCTGGTAATAGGAAAAGCCAAGCGAAAAGTAGAACTGTTGCAAGTAGTCCATATCTCAAACAATTTCTATACATCTGCACCTCCGAAATAAGAGTCGAGCACATCACTAGAATAAAGGCGATTGCCCTTCGATTTGGTGCTGATGATTGTGGGTGGTGCGTCTATGCCGGCGGTGTAGCCACCCAAGTATAACTCACCTGTGCGGATGTCATCAAGCAATTGTATTGACTCCTCGTAGTAGCCGTTTATCTCCGATGGGAGCGGCAGTTCGCCATACTCTATTCGGTAGAGATGATAGACTGTTAGGTCGATTGAAAGTGAGATTATCAGTGCGTCTGGGTCATCGAATGGAACGCTATATCTGCCGTGCAAAGTAGCGTCAATTGTAGCATCTGCCAAATCGCGAGCTACATCTGTTCTGTCCGTATCTATAGTTGTACCTGTATCATCGCCTGTTAGCTTAGCTAACTCCGATGAGGTGAACCTCTTTAGTAGGTCTGTATTAGATGAATAAGGCATCTATTCCTCCGCTATTTATATTGTTATGAAATAATATCAAAAGCGAAAGTAATGGGTCAGACGAGGGTCTGCATTAAAACAGAAATGAAAGTATTCTGAAATAGAATTGGAATGGTAGTGAAGAGAGATAGAAAATATTATGAAATGAGGTTGCTTTTTTCTATTTTGCAAAATAAGAAAATAAAGAAGTCCGTTATGAAACACTTAATTACCATTTTACTATTTACACTGACATTCAATGTTTACTCTCAAGAGAAAAATCTTCTATATTCTACCTTTATTGGTGGGTCTAATGTTGATGTGATGGAGTGTATAGCAACAGACCAATATGGAAATATTTATATTTATGGACATACTAATAGTTCAGATTTCCCGATAACTGACAGTGCTTATCAGAAGAACTACAATGGTGGCGGTAACGATCTTATCCTTATGAAATATACAAGTGAAATGAAATTAGTCTGGTCAACTTTTATAGGCGGAAACGATACTGAATATCCCAAGAATATAAAATGTAATAAAGATTACCTGTGGATTGTAGCTGATACAAGGAGTTATAATTTTCCTGTCACTAACGATGCTTTTCAAAAAAATCTTAAGTCTGATTATGATGGCGCTTTTATGAAATTCTCATTGGACGGAGAATTGCTCTACTCTAGTTTTATAGGGAGTAGTAGTTATGATGTGGCAGACGATATAGTAATTGATGAAGAGGAGAATATATGGTTTACGGGAAGAACATACTATGATGATTTTCCAGTAACTAAAGATGCTGAGCAATACTCTTCACTTAATGGAATAGATTCATATATTGCGAAATTTGATAAAAATGGTAAAATAATTTACTCTTCGTATTTAGCAGGAAATGGCGATGATTTTGCGATGGATATTGCTTTTAATAAAAAGTCTAATTTGATTGCCATAACAGGTTACACTTCTAGTAGTGATTTCCCAATTGTTGGAAATGCACTTTTCCTAAATAAAATAGGTAGTGGATATGATACATTCGTAACTTATCTCGATATGAGCGGTAAGAAGGTATGGTCTAGCTATTTCGGTGGAACTGGTAGTGATTTTGGAGAGCATATAACTGAAGATATTGAAGGTGGGTTTGTATTCAGGTCTTTTACTAATAGTCCTGAAATTATGACCCCTTTTAATAAAAATCAAAAAATAAATCCTGGAGATTACTCTTCTTATATTGCAAATATTAATGAGGAAGGTGAAATGCTTTGGGGGACTTTCTATGGTGGAAGTCAAACCGACTCCGAGAGTGGTATTAATAATAAGGGTGGTGGTTTAAGCATAAATAAAACTGGGGACATAGTTATATCTGGATACACAAGAAGCAAGGATATACCCATTTCGAATATTGCTTTTCAATCAAAACTCAAAGGGAGTGTGGATGCTACGATTGCGGTTTTCAAAGATAATGGTAGTATAAGATACAGTTCATATTTGGGTGGAAGTGATACAGATACAGGTAGAGATATAATATTTACAGAAGATAAACTCATAGTAGTTGGGTATACTCTATCTTCAGACTTCCCAACGACTGATGATGCTCAATTCCCTACTTACATTGGTGAGGTTGATGGATTCATCTCAGTGTTTGGGATTAGCGATTTTTGTAAAGAGGAGTTCAATTCCGAAGTTGGGTTTAGTAATATTAATCTGCACACAAATAAACCTCCTTTTGAAGAGGATATTTTCAGACTTACAAGTCTATATAAATTTGATTTGGGATATATGTTCTACAATGAGAAAGTAAATCTTGCAGGTGGGTTCCAATCAGAATTCTCTTTTTTGTTTAGCGCTGGTACAGAAAGAGCATTAGAACGAAGCTTTGCACCAACTGGCTTATTGGCAGATAGTTCATTACCTGGTGCAGATGGTATTGCTTTTATTATAGCAGGTGGATTGCCGACTGAATTCAGTGGTGACGGTGGTGGAATCGGTTATAATGGTATTAACAATGCTATTGCGATTGAGATAGACCTATGGGGTAATGATGAGTATAATGATCCAAATGGTAATCACTTGGCTGTACAAATTCCCGATAGAAAGGGTGTACTCAAAACTAAGCATACAGATGAAACAACTGTTTATATGAATAAGGACATTATTACTATTCTATCTGATTCAACTCAGAATTATACTTGTAGAGTGGAATATCAAAATCATAACTTAAAAATATATCTAAACGAAAGCGATAAACCGACTAAACTAATTGTACAACTTGCTGATTTTCCATTAGAACACTATATTACATTGGATAAAGGTAGCAATGGATATGTAGGGATTACCTCTTCGACTGGAATAGCTGCTGAGTACCACGACATCACTCATTGGGATTTGTGTACTCTGAGAGAGCCGCAAGTTATAAACAGTGTACTTAGTGAGAAGTCAAGTGAAATCTCAGTTTATCCGAATCCGATGGAGGATATGCTAAGCATAGATTTGCCAGTTGCTACAAGCGAAGAACTAAAAATAGTAATAACTGATTATCTAGGAAGAGAAGTCTATAGTAGAAATACTTATGCTACATCAAGTAAAATAGAGCTGAACCTTTCGACTTTACTCAGCGGTGTTTACAATATCTCGGTTATTGAGGGCAAAAATAATATTTATACTTCCAAGGTTGTGAAGAGATAGTTGTTACTACTTCTTCTTAGCTAGGTTTTCTTGTACTCTGAACTTGACTATTTTCGTTATTAGTTCTAGTGGCAGTGGCTTGGAATAGGGGAACTGCACTGAGCCCTTGGCAGATTTAAAGCCAGCTAGTTCTTCTGCAAAATGTAGAATAGCAGATGGGGCTGGGTAGAACCCAATATGACTTTTAGCAACAGCAAAGTGTACCAGATTCCCATGAAGTTTGAATGTTGGTATCGCATAGCTAATGCATTCCTCTGCTTCTGGTGCTGCCTCGCCTATTGTCTTTCTCATCTGGTTGAGCAAAGATTGAATCTCTGGTTCAAATGTAGCTATATACTCTGATATTGTATTAATCTCACTCACTTTAAAATTCCTTTCTTATTAATTTCAAAAATATAAAATAAAACCGAAGGATTATTCACTTTTGTTTGTCTAATAGACATAATAACAATAAATAACATAAATAAAAGGCGTTTAAAGCAATGAAAAAAATATTTACTATACTCACTTTTCTAATAACATCTAGCCTAATAATGGCACAAGATTTTTATAATTTAGATGAAGTGCAAACGATTAAAATAGTCTTCGCGGAGAGCAATTGGGATGCCCTACTAGACGCAGAGAAAGCAGGCGATGAGAACTATATAATGGCTCAAAGTGTAACAATAAATGGTGTGTTCTTCGATAGTGTCGGAGTCAAATACAAAGGTAATAGTACTTATGATGCTAGACAAACCAAGAATCCGTTTCATATAGAACTAGATACTTACAAAGATCAGAAATACGAGAATTATACTGATATAAAGCTGAGTAATGCAGCTAAAGACCCTTCATTCATAAGAGAAGTTCTTAGTTACAAAGTATTAAGAAATTATATGGATGCTCCTCTTTCTAACTTCGCTAATGTATATGTTAACGATAAGCTAATTGGTTTATACTCGAACTCAGAAGCCGTTTCTAAGAAGTTTGTAGATGATAGATTTGGTTCTAAATCGAACACTTTTGTGAAATGTAATCCTACTGATGGAGCAGGTCCAGGAACAGCAAGTCTTCCTAATTTGGTTTATAAAGGTGACGACAGTTCGCAATATTACAGTGCATACGAATTGAAATCTGATACTGGATGGGATGAGCTAATTGATCTATGTGATACTTTGAAAAATAACGTTGCTGATATTGAGAAAATCCTTGATGTAGATAGAGCTCTTTGGATGCTAGCTTTCGACAATATGCTAGTTAACCTAGATAGTTATATTGGCGGTTTCTCACAAAATTATTACTTATACAGAGACGATAATGGTAGATTCTTACCAGTTGTATGGGATTTGAACGAGTCATTTGGTACGTTTTCTATGTCTGGTTCTAGCAATCTGACTAACACAGCTTCAAAGCAACGATTAGACCATTTGCTACACTCTTCAGAAGCGTCTTATCCTTTGATAAGCCAATTATTAAGCATACCTACTTATAAAAAAATGTATCTAGCTCATTGCAAAACTTTCTTAACAGAGAATTTTACTAATAATGGACCTTACTATACTGATGGTTTAGCAATGCAAAAAATCATTGATTCGCATGTGCAAGCAGACCAAAATAAATTCTACACTTATAACAACTTTATATCAAATTTGACTGCTGATATTTCTGGTGGTGGCCCTGGTCCGGGTAGTTCTACTCCTGGTATCACTACTTTGATGAATGGAAGATACTCATACCTTATGGGACTAAGTGATTTTTCTACTACTGAACCTACAATTACTAATGTTAATTCTTCGACTAATCTACCAAAAGTAGGTGAGAAATTATTTATTACTGCTAAAGTTGTAAATGAAGATGATGTCTTTTTAAGATATAGAACTCAAATCAGAGCTCCATTCAACAAAATCGCAATGTATGATGATGGTAAACATAATGATGGCCTAGCAAATGATGATGTTTATGGTGCTGAAGTTACTATGTCTTCTGCGATTATGGAATACTATATATACGCTGAGAATAGTACAATTGGTAAATTCTCTCCTACTAATGCAGAACATGAGTTTTACTCTTTAGTTTCTACAGTAGAGACAGCTGAGGGAAATATAGTTATCAATGAATTCCTTGCTTCAAACGATGCGACAAACACAGACCAAGATGGCGGATATGACGATTGGGTAGAATTATATAACAAAGGTAATGAGGCTATTAACTTAGAAGGTTATACTCTTACAGATGATATAACAGACTTTACATTGTTCGCATTCCCAGCTGGTACAGTTATCCAACCGAATGAGTATATAATAGTATGGGCTGACAAAGAAATGGAACAAGAAGGATATCATGCTAACCTCAAATTGTCAGCTAGTGGTGAGACTATATACCTAACTAATGCTACTTTGTCAATAATTGATTCTGTAAGCTTTGGTACTCAAGTAACGGATGTTTCTTATGGTAGATATCCTAATGGTACAGGAGACTTTAGAGCTATGTCTCCTACTCCAGGTGCAGCAAATATAATAGAAACAGCAGTTAGTGAGTTAGTAATAAATGAATTCTTAGCATCAAACGAAACTACTAATGTTGACCAAGATGGTACTTATGATGACTGGATTGAATTATATAACAAAGGAACTGTAGCTATTAACCTAGAAGGTTACAGACTTACAGATGATAAAACAGACTTTTCTTTATTCGCATTCCCAGCGGGTACTACTATTCAACCGAATGGGTACATAATAGTATGGGCAGATAAAGAAATGGAGCAAGAAGGATACCATGCTGATCTTAAATTATCAGCTAGTGGTGAATCTATTTACCTTACTAATGCTGAATTGTCAATCATAGATTCGGTTAGCTTTGGTGCTCAGGAAACTGACATATCTTACGGTAGATACCCTAATGGTACTGGAGAGTTTAGAACAATGACTCCAACTCCAGGTGCAATGAATTCAATTGAAACGGTACCTGTTGAAATTGTAATCAATGAATTTTTAGCATCAAACGAAACTACTAATGTTGACCAAGATGGTGGTAAAGATGACTGGATAGAAATATACAACAAAGGCGCAGTAGCCGTTGACCTAGAGGGCTTTACTTTGACTGATGATATAACAGACTTCACATTGTTTGCATTCCCTGCTGGTACTGTTATTCAACCAAACGAATACATAATAGTTTGGGCAGACAAAGAAATGGAACAAGACGGATATCATGCTGACCTTAAATTGTCTGCAAGTGGTGAGTCTTTTTATTTAACAAATGCAGAATTAACAATAATAGATTCAGTAAGTTTTGGTGAACAAGAAGCTGATATATCTTATGGTAGATACCCTAATGGTACTGGAGATTTCCGCATTATGACTCCTACTCCGGGCGCTATGAATACAATAGCAACTGCAGCAAGTGAAATCGTAATCAATGAACTATTAGCTTCTAATACTACAATAAACACAGACCAAGATGGTGGTTATGACGATTGGATAGAAATATACAACAAAGGAAGTGTTGCTGTTGATTTGGCAGGCTATACGCTATCAGATGATATAACAGACTTCACTTTGTTTGCATTCCCTGCTGGTACTGTTATTCAACCAAACGAATACATAATAGTTTGGGCAGACAAAGAAATGGAGCAAGAAGGATATCATGGAGATTTAAAATTATCTGCAAGTGGCGAGTCTTTATATTTAACTAACGCTGAATTGTCAATCATCGATTCAGTTAACTTTGGTGCACAAGAAACTGATATATCTTACGGTAGATACCCTAATGGTACTGGAGATTTTAGAGTAATGACTCCAACTCCTGCATTGGAGAATGTAAGTGCTATATCTGGTGTCAATGATTTTGGAATTGGGTTCAACTTCAACATCTATCCCAACCCAGCGAAAGATGAGTTGAACATAATCTATGACAAAGGAATTAATTCGATATTGATTCTTGATCTGAATGGAAAAGCTATATTGTCTAATAATAATCTAGCTCCACAAATGGAACAAAGTATTAACATAGATTACCTACAAACAGGTACTTACTTTATCAAAATAAATGATAATATTTATAAGCGATTCGTGAAAGAGTAATCAATTATAAGAGTGAATTTAATACAAATGGCTGTCCGAAGGGGCGGCCATTTTTTTTGTTGTATTTGAAAAATTATGATGTAATCGTTAGAAGTGTTCTGTCCAACTTAGTAACTAAATATATTGATGTGTCTAAGTTGTATGATATATGCCCCAGCGGGGCAATATACCTGTAGCAAATTGATTATATAAAAAATTATTTGCCCCGTAGGGGTAATATAGTCTTGATTTGCATATACCGAGGATGTCTAAAAAGTAATTTTGTCAAAATTTATTTACATTACTTTGTCTTCTAACAGTTATAATAGGATTAATCAGAAGTGTTGTCAACTCTTTTAAACACCCCGTCAGCCACGCTTTGCGTGACTGCCACCCCTCTTTTGCAAAACTTCGTTTTGCTGAAAAAGGGGAATTTATAAATATTTTTAGCTATGACTCTTTTTACTTTTCCTACCCCAACTCAAAAGTTGTAATACCGTAGATTTTATTGGTGTCAACTTTTGGAGGTGTACCGAGGTACATTCTTGCACATTCGAATACATATTTAGCTGCGTATTTCTTGACCAAATTTACTGCTGCCGAGTGATTTTTAGTTTTATAAATATGATGTTATTGTTGGTAAAAATTTCAAAAGTTCGTATATTGGTATATTATAATCTCATATAAGTAGTTAACATAATGGAAAAGGTAAAATATTCAAAAGTATATAGAGTAATGCACTGGGCTATTTCTATCTCATTTCTATTGTTGTTGTTCACGATATTCTTACGATTAACGTGGATGAACAAGTATAATGTAGCGGCAATCATACAAGATTATCTTAGCTCTACAGATCAGGTTTTATCACAAGAGCAGCTCATTGCCTTAGCAAAGAAGATAAGACAACCGATGTGGGATTGGCATATTTACATTGGGTATTTATTAGTTGGATTATTTAGTATCAGATTTATACTTCCAGTATTTGGGAATATGAAAATACAAAACCCTTTTAGTAGTGGTTTATCTACAAAAGAGAAATTACAAAAATGGGTATATATTATTTTTTATGTTTGTGTTGCTGTTTCCTTGATTACAGGACTCATAATAGTGTTAGGACCTAAAGAACTCAAAGAATCGATGGAATCAATCCACACATTGGGTATTTACTACCTTGTAGCATATATAGTTATCCATTTAGCAGGTGTTCTTATTGCAGAGTTTACAGATCAAAAAGGAATCATTTCGAGAATTGTGAGCGGCTCGAAAGATAAAGATTAAAAAAGTATTAAAGCGAATAAGATATTGGGCAAATCTTTACTAAATCTCAATATGGTTCTCTCTATTTAACTATCACCTCTTTCAAATCCCTTGTTTTGTTAGCAGTATTTTTGGCTGTTATTATAGTATTCTTTCCTTCTGTAGTGTATCGTATCTGGACCCCAGCAGGGTTAGAATATACAGTGTCCGAATGCATTAGGAAAGGTAATATTAACTCGAATTGCTGATTTGGCTTTATTGGTAAGAGAAGTTCACCTTTCTTGAATTCTGAATAAACTGTTGTATCATTATTCAGGAAGTATGCAGGGATTATAACACATTCGTTAGTATATTTTATTCCAACTTTAGTGCTGTATAGATTGAACCAGAGCACACCTTCGTAATCATATTCATTATCAGATTTCGCAAATACATTGATATCTCTGTAATTATCTTGGAATCTTTTATTAATATAGAGCATAGAATCGATATATCGAACGGGTACTCTAACTCCGTAATCCATCTGTATAATATCTGGATTCTGATCCAAAGTATATTCGGGGTCACCAAGTTCGTGTCCTATGAACCCTTTGCCCATAGTCTTTGGTTTGTTCCTTGCTATGTGATAATCATTCAGTCCAAGCATATCTAAGGCAGGGAATTTGGTAGTATAGGGTACGACCCCAGCTGCGTCGAGAGCCACAAGCGGTTGCTCCTCCGAAAAAGTAGCTTTTAGCTCTTTCGCCAAGGTCAAATGATGATATGCAATGTTCAAATTCTTGACAATAATATACCGCGAGTCTGTAAATTGACGATATACGAAATATGAAAATAGGACTATTAACAATCCTAATAATATCCCCTTATTCCATTTTTGATAATACTCGCTTTTAAAAAAATTATTCAAACCGTCAGCTAATAATACTAATATAAACACTAGTGAATAGAAGTGATGTCTGAAAGCATCGAATATGTCACCCCCTATGAATGATAGGTAGGCAAACCACAAAAGCAGTATTGTAGAAAGTAAATATAGATTTTTCTGTCTGTTTTTATAGAGTAGAATGGCTAATCCAAAAGTAATAATGACTAATGAAGAATTTGTTCTCAAGAATCTTAAAGTGTATCTCAACCCTATCCAAGCATGGTAATATGAAGGGGTTACTTTGACTAAGGCAGTATTAGGAACTAGCTCACCGTAATAGTAAATACGAAATGCGAGCTGACCAAAATAGAAAATAAAAGGGAAAATAGCCAGTTTGGCAACTAGAGTAAGTGCCTTCTTATTATCGGATTTATTTATGATAAAGAGATAAGCCCCAAGTATAAAACTAAGCATTATACCATCTGGACGAGTTATACAAAGTAGACCAAGGGCCAACGAGGAATAAATTAAGTCAATATTCTTCTTATAATCACGATAATCGAATAGCTTGATAATAGCGAGTAAAGCTAGAAATGCAACTAGTGGTTGTTCCAATCCAGCGATAGACCAGACGGAAACAATACCGCAAATACTAAAAAAAGCTAATACAATAGCAACTATTCGTGGGTCACCATTATATCTAGTTTTTATATAATACACAAGAAGTCCGATTATAGCGATGGAGAGAGCAAGACCTAGTAGCCGCGTTGCCAACTCCATATCCATTCCCAACGAACCTAGTCCAGCCATAATAAGAGTCCAAGAAAGGTTTGAATACCCCTCAACAGGAACACCATTGTTCCAAGTTAAACCATAACCATCAATCAGCCGTTGGGCATAGCGTAGAGTTATATAAGAGTCATCGGCATAGTAAGGATAAAAATAATATGCTCGAATACATAGTACGAGTATTGCGGCTAAGATGATTAATAATAATATGACTCTGTTATTTTTCATTCTTTAGATTGGTTCATTGTATATTGCGTAATGACAAATATATTGAAAAACGATTAAAGAATTCAATATTACAGACGATTTGTAGAGACGCCCTCTGTTTTTCTATTTAACTATCACCTCTTTCAAATCCCTTGTATAATTAGTGGTGTTTTTGGCTGTTATTATTGTATTCCTTCCTTCTGTAGCGTATCGTATATCGAAACCCGTAGGATTGGAATATACGGTGTCCATAACCATTAGGAAAGGTAACGTTAGCTCAAATTGCTGATTTGGTTTTATTGGTAATACAAGCGCACCATTTTTGAATTCGGAGAAAACGGATTTGTCATTATTAAAAAAGTAAGCTGGGATTACAACCTTTTCGTGTGTGTATTTTATTCCCACTTTATCGCTATATATATTGAACCACAGCACTCCTGAGTAATCGTGTCTATCACCTGCGGTGGCGAATACGTTTATGTCCCGATAGTCATCGATAAATCTTTTATTAATCACTAATTGTGAATCTATATAGCGTATTGGTTCACGTTGGCCAAAGTGCAATTGGATAATATCTGGCTTTTGGTCAAGTGTGTACTCGGGGTCGCCCAACTCGTGCCCTATGAATCCGCCCCCCATATTACCAGGTTTGTGCCTAGCTATATAGTAATCATTTAGCCCAAGCATATCAAGCGATGGGAACATAGTCCAATACGGCAAAGATCCTGCTGCATCCACAGCTATTAGTGGTTGCTCTTCCTCGAATGTGGATTTGAGTGCTAGTGCCAAAGTCTTCTGGTTACAGGTCCAAGTGAATGTTTCTATATCTTTATATAAGATAAAGTTGAATTGCTGGTATATAAATATTAACCCTGATAAAGATAGTAACAGTAATACGAGTTTCTTTTTTTCTTTGTAATAATTACTTTTGAATAGCTCATTTAGTCCTTCGGCTAATACTAATATGATAAATACTATCGAGTAAAAATGATGTCGGAAGGCCATGAATATATCGCCTCCAACAAATACCAAATAGAAAAACCATACTGTTAGTATAGAAAGCAAGAGGTTTATATGCTTATTCTTATTTTTAATAAGAAGTACTGCTAATATAGCAAATGGTATAAACAGAGTCGAGATTGAATATATGAATTTCAGATTATATTTGAGTCCTGTCATAGCATGGAAGAAAGACGGAGTCACCTTTACTAATGCTGTGTTAGGTACTAATTCGCCATAGTAATAGACTCTGAATATAAGCTGCCCAAAATAAAATAGAGTTGGGAAAATTGCTAGTTTTAGCACCTGAATTGTGCTGCTTTTTAGATTGGTTCTGTTTGCTATTAGGTGGTATGTACCAATCACAACTGATAATATTATACCGTCGGGGCGAGTGATACAGAGCAAACCCAATGCTAATGACGAATACCACAAGCTACCTTTCTTATTGAAATCACTAAAGTCGAAGTACTTGACCACTGCCCATAGCGATAGGAATGCAACTAATGGTTGCTCCAAACCCGCCATTGACCATATAGAAACAGTACCAGCCATAGTATAAAAAAACAGACTTATCAGTAGGATGGGGATTGCATTTTGGAAGCGATTGCGTACATAATCAACTATAAGATATACGTTGAGAATCCCGAATATGACTCCCATTACCGTTGCTACGGTGTGCAGCTCGAATCCAAATTTGCCAAACGCAGCTATTAGCAGAGTCCAGAGTAAGTTGGAGTACCCCTCTACCGGAATACCCTCTGTCCACGTGAGCCCAAATCCATCCAACAGACGTTGGGCATAGCGATATGTTATCAGTGCATCATCTGCCATATAGGGCAAATAGTAAGCTGACTTCAGTGCTAGTAAAGTAGAGAATACTAGAAAGATTAGTACAAATACTCTGTTGTTTTTCATTCTAAAGATTCATTCGGTGTAATTTGTTCAATAGCAAATATATTGAAAATAAATAAACCCCACTCTTTTCTCCCCAAATATCAGTACTAAACTCATCATTAGTTATATTGCTAATTGCAGCATAGTAATAACCATAACTTTTAGATAATGAATATAGATATAACCGAAGAATTCAAAAAAGCTCTCAATATATTAGAAAATACGAATGACAGCATATTCATAACAGGTAGAGCCGGTACAGGGAAGTCAACTCTCCTACGTGAGTTCACCCGCAAGACCAAAAAGAACTTCGTGGTAATAGCTCCTACTGGCATTGCAGCACTGAACGTTGGGGGGCAAACTATTCACTCTTTCTTCCGATTCAAACCTGGTAAGTTAGAGATAGAAAAGCTGAAAATGGATTACAGAAAAGACCTATTCGAAGAGATAGACACTCTGATAATTGACGAAGTATCGATGGTTCGCTCGGATATGATGCACGGTATAGACACCGCTCTGAGATTGAACAGGAACCGCCCGACTGAGCCGTTCGGTGGTGTGCAGATGGTATTCATTGGCGATTTGTATCAGCTGCCACCAGTTATGCGAAATGACGAGCAAGATTATATCATAAGAACGTATGGGGGAGAGCAGTTCTACGACGCACCTGTATTCAAAGATTATGGCTACCACTTTACAGAGCTGACCCAAATTTTCCGTCAATCGGAAGACGAGGTTGTCTTCAAGCAATTATTAGAAAACATCCGTATAAACTCAATCAGTGATGATGATATGCAGTTGCTTAACTCTCGTCACAAAAGCAAAGTAGCGATACCCGAAACGGCTACTTTCCTTACTTCTATGAGGCGAACGGCATCGGACATAAACCAAAGAAAGCTCGACCAACTTACGAGTAAAGAGCATATATTCACAGGCGAGCTGTCTGGGAAGTACGCAAAATTAGCCGAGCAAGGCGAAGAGCAATTAGAGAATAAGCTACCAGCTCCCTATAAGCTAAAGCTACGAGAAGGGGCACAGGTTATGATGCTAAAAAATGACCCGGGTTTCAGATGGGTAAATGGCTCGGTAGGTAAGATTACAAAAATCGATAAAAAAGATATATTCGTAGATATAAACGGTACGGAGCACCTAGTAGAGCCAGAGTCTTGGAAAGAAGTAAAGTTCGAGCTGAACCGAGACACAGACAAAATAGAGCAATCCACTGCTGCCGAGTTCACGCAGTATCCTCTACAATTGGCCTATGCAATAACTATACACAAGAGCCAAGGTAAGACCTTCGACAATGTGATAATAGATGTTGGCTATGGTGCATTCGCCCACGGTCAGGTATATGTGGCCCTTAGCCGCTGCCGTTCACTCGATGGTGTAGTGCTTAATACTCCAATCCAAAAGAAAGACATAATAGTCAACCAACGCGTAGCCAGCTATTACAAGAAGATGGGGTAGGGTAGTTTTAATATTTGAAACTATTTTTTTATATTGAGACATTCTATTTCAACAAAGAGTCCAAATCAATATGAAAAACATCTTTATTTCTATAATCACCATTTTAATCCTTACCGCACCAATCTATTCTCAAGATAGAGACAAGACCATTGGTACAGACGGCTCTCTCTATACTTACGAAGGTAAGCCAATAAACATAAGACAAATAATGAGTTTGATGGAGAAGAATAGTGAAGAGTACGAACTCGTCTCTTCTGCAAAATCAACCGCTGCTTTTACAAATGTAATGGGCTTTATCGGTGGAGCACTTATTGGCTGGCCTATTGGCACTTATCTTGGTGGTGGAGAGCCAAACTGGACTTTGGCAGCTGTTGGTGGTGCAATAGTCGTTATAAATATTCCACTTGCAATAGGTGCTCAAAACAAACTAACTGAAGGCGTAAGATTGCACAATGAAAAGCAGGCCCTAACAGATAATAGCAGAACCTACCAGCTCCAATTCTTCGCTACTAACAACGGAATAGGGCTGAGTTTACAATTTTAGTGGATATAGTCCTTAACAGTTGTGTTAAGTCTCTTATTTGAGATGAATGTTCTACTGGATTGTTGCTTGAGATCCGATGATAATAGATAACCACAAAGAAAATAAATACGATGATATAGATATTATAAAATATGAACCTAAGTAACTAGAAGGTGTTAAATGAAGATTTATTTAGTTATAATTTTAATAGTTTCAAACTGTTACGGCATAGAAAGTAAATATATTAATTTCATTTTCAATTATAATATTTTATGGCATACTGATTTTGAAGATGAATATTATTTCTTCCCAGATTTTTTTAGAAATAATGATCAACTAAGTTCTCAAAGTATTATATTTTCAGGTAATAGATATAAGTCAAGGATTGAGTATGATAAGTTAGGTAGAATAGTTTACTTTCAGGAATCAATATCAGCCAATAGATTAAAGGAAATAAAAATTAGTTATCTTTTAAATAATACTATTCAGCTTGAAATATATCATAATTATGAATTGTTTACAATAAGTAGCTTTTTCATTGACACTTCAGTTAATCAGATTATAAGAAAGGATATCAAAAGAACTGAAGGTGACTCTATGATGCTTGAATATCCTTATGCTCTCTGCCACGATGGTTTAATAATATCAAGTTATTCTACTTATTATCTATTTGGTAAAGATTTTAATCTTCAAGAGATTGGGGTAATCAAAGAAAATTTAAATTTTTGTGACTCTGTAAACTTGACACCATATAGAAAATTAACACATCAAAGTGATACAACAATATCAGAATTTAATAATAGTGTTTATATCAAAGCTTACAGTCATATAAATCTATTTCACTATAACTATTATAAAATAAAATTAGATGATTATACTGAAATTATAAAATTAGGTAAAAATGATTCTATCCCATTAGCAAAAATTTACTATGATGAAAACAATTTACCAAACCGAATAATTAGAAGAAACAAGGATACTATAAATATTAGTTATACTAAGAATGAATATTGAATTCAAATTATTTATATACTTAACATTCTTTTATTCTAATAACTTCTGAATCACCTAAACATCCCAATCTGCGAGTCGCTAGTATTTCGGTTTTCTAGGGATAACAGTTTTCGTTTGGTAGGTGTGCCGCCTGCATAGCCAACCATTTCTCCCGAGCTGCCGATTATCCTATGGCATGGGATGATGATCGATATTGCGTTTGCTCCGTTTGCTGTGGCTATTGCTCGGATGGCCTTTTCGTTGCCCATACTTTTTGCTAATCCTAAGTAGGATTGTGTAGTACCATAAGGGATTTTGATGAGCTCTTCCCACACGCTTTTCTGGAAATCTGTGCCGACTAGTAACAGGGATATGTCGAATGAAACTCTATCTCCTGCAATGTATTCGGAGATTTGTTGAATAGACTCAGCAATAACTGGTGAATTTTGCTGAACGTATTCAGCATTTAGTCCCTTTTTTATTCGGCTATCTATGGAATCCCGCATTTTACGGTATCTCCAATCGCATAGGCACAGCTGATTTTTGAACGAGCCGAGTATTAGCTCACCAAATTCTGTTTTATGGTATTGTATGCTGATTTTGTCAGTCATATTATTCATTCACTAACTCTACGTAATACATATCGACTTCTCCTTTTACTTTGTCGTAAAATTCCTCTTTTCTTGAAAAGGGGTGGCAGACAACGCACCAGCGTTGGCTGACGGGGTATTTAAGTATCCACAGAATTTCATACTATCTAATTCTTCAGACTAATTTTACTTTATTCTCTCTTTACGGTCTTTCTACTTTTCTAACACCCCGTCTCACGCCTTTGGCGTGATCCACCCCTCTTTCGCGTTGCTTAAAGAGGGGAATAACTCACTTTTAATTGCTTACTTTGTTACCAACTCAACGAAGAACATTTCCATTTCGCCTTTGCCTTTAGCTACTATTTTCCCACGCGGTGTGAATCTGAAATCGGGGTCATCTTTGACTATTTCATAAGTAACTTTGCTTATGTTTATTTGCCCCGGTGCACCCGAGCTTTCCATTCTGGAAGCAGTGTTCACGGTGTCGCCCCATATATCGTACGCAAATTTCTTTATCCCAACTATCCCTGCTACTACTGGGCCGGTGTGCAACCCTAGTCGCATTTCGAATGGGATTTTGCCTTCTCTTTCTTTCTGTATTTTTCTTTCTATTATGAACTCGGACATTTCCAAAGCAGCTAGTATAGTGTTTTTCACCGATCCTTCGAATGGAACTGGTAAACCACCAGCCGCCATATAAGCATCACCGATTGTCTTGATTTTCTCTACGTTGTACTTACCACAGATGGAGTCAAAAAACTTGAAGCAAGTGTCTATTTCCTCTACTAATTCTTTCGCTGTTAGCTTCTCTGATGCTTGTGTGAATCCTTTAAAATCAGTGAATAATATGGTCACCAAATCGAATTCCTTTGCTTCAGAGCTACCTTTTTCTTTTAGCTCTTCAGCTATTTCTGCTGGTAAAATGTTGAGCAAGAGACTGTCTGAGCGTTCTCTTTGTCTATCGGCTTCTTTTTTCTCTTCTACTACTTCGGCAGTTCTAATCATTACTGTTTCTTCTAGTACTTCCTTTTCTTTTTCTAGCTTAGCTAATCGCCAGCGTACGAATCCATAAACTACGATAATAGCGAGTATCACATATATAGCATAAGCCCACCAAGTTCTATACCACGGAGGTAGTACTTCGAAAGTATAGGAAACGGGCTCAGACCAAACGCCGTTTAGTCCTTGTGCCATCACTTTGAACTCATATTCCCCTTCGCCAATATTACCGAAAATTGAGCTAGTAGTATGCGACACTGGACTCCAATCATCTTCGTAACCGACTAGGAAATGCTTGTAGTTTACTTGGTTTGGCTTGCCTGTTTCTATAGCTCCGTAATCAATTGTTAGGTGATTGTTCTTGTATGGTAATACTAGGTTGTGAGGTATATAATAAAACGGACTAACGCTATCGAATTCTATTTTTTGGAATTTGGCCGCTAAGCTATCTCGTATGGCATCTGTTAGCTCTTTGCCGAGTGACGTCACTTCTTCAGTTATACAAGCAGGAGTTATAGTGCTATCTTTTATGGTTTTATTACTAAGATAATTCCAGATAATAGCATTATCGTTGACCTTTACGTTCTTCAAGACTATGCTAGGTGCGGCTTTGCTTTTGTTTAATTCAATAATATCAAATCGAACTAATGCCGTTTCCTCGTTACCAGTACCTGCCCAAAGAACCCCACTTCTGTCTAAGAACATTCCATTCTGTCCAGCGTTCACGTCTTTCACAGGGAAGTCTGTATTTGTGTTATAGATTTCTATGTTTTCTAACTTGGAATAATCATCGCTTGGCTTGAATATAGTAATACCGAGGTTAGTACCAATTGCTAATCTGCCTTTTGGTAATGGTATTACTTGCGTTACTAAGTTATCTGCTAATCCGTCTGTAGTTGTAAATATTTTTACTAATGGCGTTTTTGCTTTGCTCTCCAATCTATCTGAATAAACTAGGTTGAGTCCGTTTGCTGTACCTATCCATATATTCCCTTTATCGTCTTCTGATACGCTATATACATTGTCGTCGGAGAGACCTTGCTTAGTAGTCAGGGTAAGGAAAGATTTGCCGTCAAATCGGCTCACTCCGCCACCCAAAGTTCCAAACCATATATTCCCCTTACTGTCTTTGAATATACTCCATACAGAGTTGTTTGCGAGTCCGTGAGCAGTAGTGTAGTTTGTGAAAGAGTCTCCATCATACTTTACAACTCCACCTTCGTAAGTACCAAACCAAAGATTACTATCATTGTCCTCACGGATTGCGAATACTTGATTGCTCGGTAGCCCTTGTGTAGTAGAATAACTGGTGAACGCTTTCCCGTCAAAGCTAGTAACCCCACCGCCGTTCGTGCCAAACCAGAGTATGCCTTTGCTGTCTTCTTCTATTGCCATTATCACTCTATCGGCTACACCTTGTGTACTAGAGTAGTTGGTGATTTCTTTGCCATTGTATTTGCTTATTCCACCACCGTTTGTACCGAACCACATATTGCCACTTTTGTCTTCATTTATACTGAATACTGTGCTGTTAGCCAATCCGATTGATTGGTCAAATTTGGTGAATGCCTCGCCCTCGAAACGGCTAACTCCACCACCGAATGTACCAAACCAGAGGTTATTACCCTTGTCTTTTGTTATAGTCCAAACTCTGTCATTGGTTAGTCCTTGCTTAGTCGAGAAGGTCTTGAATTTTTTACCATCGAATGAACTAACACCATATCCGTTTGTTCCGAACCATAACTTACCGTCTTTGGCTTCAACTATACTCATCACTAACTTGCTTGCTAGTCCATTTTCAGTAGAATAGTTGGTGAAGTCTTTGCCGTCATACTTACTAGCACCACCGCCGTAAGTACCGAGCCAAAGATTGCCTTTGCTATCTTCCATTATACTTCTTATCCAATCACTAGCTAGTCCATCATCTTTAGTATATGTTTTGAACTTTTTTCCGTCGAATTTGCTTAGACCTTTTCCGTTCGTCCCGAACCAGATATTTCCTTTACTATCTTCTTTTATAGCCATTATAAAATTATCGGCTAACCCATTTTCGGTATTATAATTTTTGAATTTCTTTCCATCGTATTTACTTACTCCACCGCCGTAAGAGCCAAACCACATATTGCCCTTACTATCTTCTGTCATGCTATAAATACTGTTGTTTGCTAAGCTATCTTCAGTTGTAAATGTGATAAAAGTATGCCCATCGAATTTACTTACTCCACCACCATTCGTCCCTAACCAAATATTCCCCTTCGAATCAGCTACAATACTCATAACAGAGTTATTTGCTAATCCTTGTGCTGTGGTGTAAGTAGTGAAATTGTATCCGTCGTATTTACTTACTCCACCGCCTTGCGTACCGAACCATATATTACCTTCATTATCCATCTCTGAACAGCTCACACCATCAAGGGCAAGACCGTCATTAGTAGTGAAATTCGTGAAGTGAGAAATACCACCATTCCCCATTGTGAAGTTTTTGCCAGATGAATCAGTGATTGCTACACCTTTATTATCCGAAAGTACAGCGATTGGTGTAGTAGTGGGTGGTACTAATTTCAAATCTATTTTCTTGTCATTTGAGTTTATGTAGCTAAAGTCGCTTTCCCGAGTTGGTATTGCTATAGTCCTAGCTGAGGGCATATCACTGATTAACGTAGTTTTCGGTTGTAATGAATCGGGTAAATCAGAGATGTTTATTATTGTTGGAGATTCAAATTCTTGGGAAATTTCAACTTCAGATTCTTTCACATTCTCAGAATTTTCCTTACAAGAATTAAGTATTAAAATTGCTGTGAATAATAGACCAATACGAAGAAGCATATATTTCTCAAAAAGATAAATTTTGAATCTGTTAAAACAATGATTCTAAATATACAAAATAGATGTCAACTTCACCTTCACATTTGATTTTATCTTACTAGGTGTAATTCCCCTTTTTTAAAAGGGGTGGCAGACGCACGCAGTGTGTCTGACGGGGTATTTACATATCCACAGAATTTGTTATTATCTGATTCTTCAGACTAATTTTATACTTTTTCTCTCTATACGGTCGTTCTACATTTTTGAACACCCCGTACTGCTTCGCAGTCCACCCCTCTTTCGCGTTGCTTAAAGAGGGGAATTTCTCGCTGATAACTACAAAATAGATGTCAAATTTGGCTGTACTTTCCATCTGAGTAATATTTAGTGACATCAGGAAATCATTATAATCTTCAAATCCGACCCTCATTAGCGGAAGCCATTTTATTTTAAGCAATTAAAAGACTAGATAACCGTTGTCGAATTATGCTGAAAGTTCGCTTTTAGTTGCAAGACGGAATGGTTTCGTTTATGCTTTTATAACAAGTATAAAGGAATACATAATGTCAATAGATAAAGAACTAATAATTAAGCAACTACAAAAAGTAATGTCAGTTATCGGAAGTGATTTACTAGAGAATATCTCTGATAGGGTTAGAAAAGAGTTGAACCTAAACTTAACAGAACAAGATGAAATAAGAGATGTGATTTTTAAATTCGCTTATTCTGATTCAAAATTTAAGTTATATAATAAGCCGAACAGACCAACTGCTGACATTGCAGGTAAATTGCATTATCCTAACAACAAGAAATTCGAAACTACAATTGAAAGAATAGAATTCGCTTAATCAATAGCAAATCGGTTTAGATCAATTAATAAGTTTTGTGTTTTTGTAATTCCACAAAATACATATCGACTTCGCCTTTATAATGAAATTCCCCTTTTTTAAAAGGGGTGGCAGACACACGCAGTGTGTCTGACGGGGTATTTACATATCAACAAAATTTGTTATTATCTGATTCTTCAGACTAATTTTATACTTTTTTTCTCTTTAAGGTCGTTCTACATTTTTGAACACTCCGTCTCACGCCTTTGGCGTGATCCACCCCTCTTTCGCGTTGCTTAAAGAGGGGAATTTCTCCCTGATTACAGCACATGCAATCAAAACTGTTTGATTTATTATATACTAGAAGACTTTAAATTTGTATTTAGCAAGTATAGATTACTTCTTTAATTCCACAAAATACATATCGACTTCGCCTTTTCCTTTGGCGTTGATTTTACCTCTATGTTCGAAAACAAAGTCAGGGTCGTCTTTGAGGATATTATAAGTGCTATGACCGATGTTAATTCTATGCACTTCTCCTGCGCTTTCCATCCGCGAAGCTGTGTTCACAGTGTCACCCCATATATCATACTGGAATTTTTTAACACCGACTATTCCTGCTACAACAGGACCAGAGTGAATACCTATTCTCATCTCGAAACAAATCTGATTTTCTTTTTGTCGATTCTCAGCCCTTTTGATTATAAATTCCTGCATTTCTATACCAGCAAGTACTGTGTTTTTTGTTGATGACTTATAAGGAACTGGTAAGCCACCAGCTGCCATATATGAGTCCCCAATTGTTTTGATTTTTTCTATTCTGTACTTTTCACAAATACCATCGAATTTCTCGAAGCAATAGTTTATTTCTTCTACCAACTCGTGAGCTGTTAGCTTTTCTGACGCTTGTGTGAATTCTTTGAAGTCAGTGAACATAATTGTTACATTCTCAAAGTCCCTTGCCGCAGATTTTCCTTTCTCCATTAATTCTCTGGCTATCTCAGCGGGCAGTATATTGAGGAGTAAATTCTGTGAGCGGTCTTTTTCGAGTGAAATTACGTCTTTAGTTTTACGTATGTACCTATTACGACTAAATAGCCCACCAGCTACAAGTACTAGAATCAAACCAAAAGCCAGGGCAATATTTCTTTCTTGATTCTCTTCTGCTATTCTATTCTCATACTTCAGTTTAGTGGTCATTCTCATCTTTTCTTGTCTTAGACTATCGGCTAATTTGGCCTTTTGAAACTCAATTCTTTGGAGTTCCTTTGAAGCTTCTCTCGTACTCATCTTTTTAGAATAACCTATCATTCTTTCATAATACTGAAGTGCCTTAATTGGTTGTGATGTCTTTTTATAAACTTGATACAAGCATTCGCAGGATTGTTTCTTTGATACAATATCCTCCGATTTCATTGCAATTGATTCTGAACGTTTACAGTTGGCAAGGGCTGATTTCAAATCACCTTTTTTGAATTCTAATAATCCTAAAAAACTTAAGACGTTTGAGATTCCTTTGAGTTCACCAATCTCTTCGAAGTAGTTTAAACTTCTTTCAAAGTAACTTTCTGCTTTTTTGAAGTCATTTTGCTTACTATAAAGTTTGCCTATAGACATCAACGAAAATGCGATCCCACTTTTATCTCCAATTTTTTGGTTTATTTCTAATGAATTTTCAAGGTATTCTAGTGCCTCATTATATTTATTTTTCTCCATTAGTATATCACCAATCACTACATACGAATTTGCAAGACCTCGTATGTTCTTCTTCTCTTTTTCAATTTTAATACTCTTATTTATAAATTCTAATGCTTTATCAAGCTCATTCAACTCCATATATATCAACCCAATATTATGAAATGTAGATGCCTTTTCTTGCCAATTGTCTAGTAGAGATTTTATATTTATACTCTTATCAAAGTATTCCAATGCATTAACATACTCACCTTTCTCTTTATAGATAAGGCCAAGATTATTATATACGGCAGAAATTTGTTCTTTTTCATCTAAATTGACATAAATTTTTAAAGCACCTTGGTAATTCTCAAGTGCTTTTTTATAGTTAGCTAACTCTTTATATACTGATCCGATATTAACATAAATAGATGCTAACCTTACAATGTATTTCGGCTCTTTCTTTTGAAGTTCTTTGTATAATATTATAACACTCTTTAGATCAGTTAGGGCTATTTCAAAATTTCCTTTGTAGTAATTTGCTATTGCAATGAAAGATAGAGATGAAGCTCTAATTGAATTACTTTTATTTTCATCACCAATTCTTAGACCTACTTCGAAATATTCAATAGCTTTATCATAGTTACCTGATTTGAGCTCTAGTACCCCTCTTATATTTGAACTACTGGACAAACCGAGATATGAATTTTTTGCTTTGCTGAAATTTAGGAGTTGTTCGAGGTGGAATTCAACTGAATCGGAGTTTTTATTTATATGCTGATCAAAAATATACTTATCGTAAGCCGATATTCGCGCCGAGTCACTCAAAGATTTGTTGTGCCATTTTGCGAGCAAAGAATCTCCTGCCGCAAATACGCTGTGGTTAATTGAAAATGATAAACATAAAAGAATTAATAGTATTTTCATAGAAAATTGTAAGTAAGTTGATTATCAATATACTAAAAATTTTAATTCAACGGTTTTTTTACTAATTTTTTGTTATAGAATTATTAGACCTCTTTCTTTTTAATAAATAACCTCCGACTAATAGCAATACAAGCAAACCACTAGCTATGAATAGCAAATACTGTATGCTATTGCTTTCTTTTAGTTCGATTTCAATTTTCTCATTTTCTTTAGCCAAACTATCAGCGAGTATTTTATTTTCGTATTCTAATTGGGTTAGTTTTTCGGAAGTTTCATTATTATTTATACTATCAACTAGCACCTTAGATCTTTCCAAATACTCCATTGCTTTTTTATTACTTCCCTTCGCTTTGTATGATTCATATAAGCAATCGCAAGCGTCTTTCTCAATTTCGATAGCACCTATTTTGTTAGAAATATTATACCCTTTTTCACAATTTGTGATTGCTTTTGATATTTCATTCAATCCTAAATGGCATTTACCTATATTCATATAGCATGCAGATATATCATAGCTCTGCTCTATATCCTGATAGGATTTCAGACTCTCCTCAAAATACCATATTGCTTGTTTATAGTCACCTTGAGTTTTCGTGAGCTCACCTAATAGAAACATCACATTAGCTATACCTCTATCGTCATTCAGTTCTATGTGAATCTTCAAGGCAATATTGTAATTCTCTAATGCCTCATCGTAATTCTTCATCCCAGCTTTTATATAACCTACATTAGCGTAAGTACTCGCTAATAGAAATTTATCTTTTAGTGTTTTTGCTATTTCTAGGGATTTATTGATTTCTATAAAAGATTTTTCCATTTCACCTAAATCATAATATATAAGAGATATATTCAAATGTCCATTTACAATCCCTTCCAGATAGCCAATTTTTTCCGAAAGCTTTATAGTTAGTTCGTAGTATTCAATTGCTTTCTTGTTATTACCCATGTAATCATAGGTTATTCCCATATTATTATATGTCTGAATAAGTCCTCGCTTATCATCCAGCTCTTTTTGAATTACCAAACAACGTTTATGAGTTTCCAATGCTTTGTCATACTCACCAAGATAATTGTACATAGAAGCCATATTTATAAGCGAATTGGCTATCCTGCCCTTATTTTTTATTTTTTCATTTATCACTAAGCCCTTACTCAAATAATTCAATGCTTTTTTGTAATCGCCGTCGTATGAACTAAGTATAGCATAATTGTTATAGGCCTCACTCAAACCCACATTATTCTTTTTCATTTCAGAATATATATAAAGTTCGTCAGTCAATGATTTGGCAGAATCTGGATTAGTATTAATTACATTGAACGTTATATATTTTGCTAGTGCTACTATTCGTGTAGAATCGGGCATACTCTTGTTTTCCCAAAGAGAAAAAAGAGAGTCATTATTGTTTGCATTTGCTAGTGATGAGACTATTATAAAAAGAATAAGTATATTTTTTTTCATGTGAAAACAGTATTTATGAATAAGTAGAGAAAGTATTAACTAAGCAAAGATAATAAAATTACAATGGAAATTCGAATTTTATTTAGAAACCTAATGTTAAGAAAATTGAATTATTTTAACATGAGGCCTTTGTCATGTTAAGAAAATGCTATATATTTAACATGACGAGATTAGAAACGGCAAATAAAATTGCAAAATAATGAAAAACCTAAAAAAGAATAAACCCTATATTTTTGCAAAGCATTTGCTAAATAGTGCGCTAGCTTTAGTACTAGTTCTGTTACCAATGTATTGGATAGATTATATCAAATTAGAGAGCTTATATTTGATACTCGGAATTTCTATTGCTTACTATCCTATGTACAGATTGATGGTAAAGAATAGACAAATAGTAGTATCGAAAAATAATTAGTCAGCTCTACTTCTTCCAATAAGAAGGAGCTAAGAGAATAATTACTGTTAGCACCTCCAATCTACCTACTAGCATCAAAAATGATAGTAACCACTTAGATATATCAGGTAAGAATCCGAAGTTATCAGTAGGGCCAGTGAGGTTCAAACCTGGGCCTATGTTATTGATAGCGGTAACTGCTGAACCAATGGAAGTTTCCAAATCCAACCCAAATAGTATTAGCAAATATATAGAAACCCCCAATATGAACATATAGAGAACAAAGAAGCCAAGTACATCGTGTATTACCTTATCATCTATTCGTGTGTCTCCAACCTTGATTGGCACTATTGCCTTGGGGTGTAGTACTTTTATGAACTGATTGTATGCAAATTTGATGAGTAGTATTACCCTGATTACTTTCATCCCACCAGAAGTGGAGCCAGCCATACCACCCACGAACATTAGTGCTAGAGTCATAATCTGTGATGAGTTAGACCAAAGCTCAAAGTCAGAAGTGGCAAAACCAGTTGTAGTCATTACAGCTACAACGTGAAACAATACATCACGAACGGCTGGTTCTACTGCACCCGCATATAGCTGATAGACATCTGTAAAAATCACTATCGAAGAAAAAAGAATAATGAATAAATAGACCCTGAATTCAGTACTTTTGAATACACTCTTGAAATCGCCACGCATCCAGTAATAATGGAGAGAGAAATTAGTACCTGCTATAAACATAAATATTATTACTATGTATTGGGTGTAAGGTGTTTCACCAGCCAAGCTCAGATTTTTAGTAGAAAACCCACCAGTCGCCATAGTTGCAAAAGCGTGGTTGAGTGAATGGAAAAAATCCATTCCGCCGACCATAAGTAATGCAAGTTCAGTGGCTGTTAGCAATACATAAACTCCCCAAAGTAGCTTTGCTGTTTGGGTAATTCTTGGTTTTAATCTATCTGATATAGGCCCGGGTGATTCCGCTTTGAAAAGAGACATACCACCAATCCCAAGAAAAGGTAGGATTGCAATAGTTAATACTATAATCCCCATACCCCCGAACCAATGCGTTATACTCCGCCATAGCAAAATACCTTGGGGGAGGGATTCGATTTCAGATAATATAGTTGATCCGGTTGTTGTGAAACCAGACATAGATTCGAAAAAGGCATCAGCGAAAGAAGGTATTGCCCCCGATAGCATATATGGTAAGCTGCCGAGCAATGCCATTATTATCCATCCGAAAGTAACAATAGCAAACCCATCTTTTGTTTTTAGGTCTGTTTTTCTATCATTATTTAGAAATGCAAGTATGCCGATACTAAAACAAATTGCAGCAGAAATTAGAAATGCTTGTGCGTCTCCTGAACCATAATAATAGCAAAAAGGCAAAGGTAATAACATACCTAAACCAAGGAATATAGATAGAAATGCTAATACTCTAATTACTATTTTATAATTCATTTAATCTGGTTTTTGAATTTGGACTTCACGACTAAAGCGTTAATAATGTACTATAATAATCGAGCAATATACGAAATATATATAATAATCTTAGCTTAGTTAAGTGAGCATAACTGCTGTTTATTTTTTCCAATAGTTAGGGGAGAGTAGTATAATTACTGTTAATAGCTCTAATCTACCAGCTAACATAAGGAATGAAAGTAACCATTTCGATATGTCGGGCAAGAAAGAGAAGTTGTCCATAGGGCCAACTAAGTTTAACCCAGGGCCTACGCCGCTCATAGCAGTAACCACTGCGCCGATTGAGCTGACAAAATCCAACCCGAAGAATGTAAGCAAGAGTACGGACGCAGCTAGTATAATTATGTATAACATAAAGAAGCCGAGTACATCGAGTACTGTTTTATCATCTACATATCTATTGCCTATTCGAAGTGGGACTACCGCACGAGGATGCAGCACTTTCACAAATTGATTATAAGTGAATTTGAATAGAAGGATTAGTCGTACGGTTTTGATACCCCCAGCTGTGGAGCCAGCCATACCACCTCCCATCATCATCAGTAACAATATAACTTGAGAAGAAGTACCCCATAGCTCATAATCCGCTGAAGCAAAGCCAGTACAAGTAGTACAAGAGGCCACTTGGAACAATGAATCACGAAAAGCTGTTTCTATTGCTCCATTGTATTGCGTATATATATTAAAGAATATGATTAAACTTGCTATCAGTATAGAAAAGAAATAAAAACGAAATTCAGGACTTTTGAAATATACTCTCCAATTACCATTCACAAAATAGTAGTGAAGCGAAAAGTTAGTCCCTGCCAAAACCATGAATGCAATTAATACATACTGTATATATGCTGTCTGACCGACTATACTTGCATTATAAGTAGAAAATCCACCAGTAGCTAGTGTAGCAAAAGAATGATTGATAGAATCATAAAAATTCATTCCACCACTCATTAATAATAATATTTCAGCGATTGTCAATACAAGATAAACCGTCCAAAGTAGCTTTGCTGTGTGAGTGATTCGGGGCTTTAGCTTTTCTGAGAAAGGTCCCGAAGATTCCGCTTTGAAAAGCTGCATACCAGCAATACCTAAGAATGGTAGTATAGCTATTGTTAATACGATAATCCCCATACCGCCAAGCCAGTGAGTTATACTTCTCCAGAAGAGAATGCCCTTCGGCAATGCCTCTATATCTGTTAGTATAGTTGACCCAGTAGTTGTAAAACCAGACATCGTCTCAAATATAGCATTAGTAAAGTTTGGGATAGAGCCAGAGAAAAGATAAGGCAAACTACCGAGCAGTGCCATAACTATCCATCCAAAAGTAACTATCGCAAAACCATCTTTAGTTTTGAAATCCTTGCTTATATCTTTGGGTATAAATACGAATAGTCCTAAGGCAAAGCAAACTGCTGCCGATTCCATAAGGGCAGTTTCATCACCCGAACCATAATAATAAGAGAAGGGAAGAGGCAAAAGCATACCAATTCCTAAAAAAATAGATAGGAATGCTAATACTCTTAAAACCAATTTTATATTCATTTTATATTACTCGAAAAGAGATTCGACACTTGGGAATGAGTCTGGCAAAGAGAATACTACTACTTTGTCTCCAGCTACTATTTGTGTGTTTCCTTTAGGGATTATCAGCTCTTCATTACGCAATATAGCTCCTAGTACTGCCCCTTTAGGAATTTTTAAGTGCATAATTGCTTTGCGAGTTACTTTTGATTTTTCTCTAACTACAAATTCAACGATTTCGGCATCTAACCCAGGTAGTTCTGCAAATTTAGCTATTCCATCACCCTTTATTAGACGAGTTATTGCATTTACAGTTATCTGTTGTTTACTCACAACCGCATCTAAATTAAGAGCAGGCGTTAGTGGGAGGTATTCGCTCTTTTTGATAAGAGACACAGTCCTTTTTACACCTATATGTTGGGCTACTATACTTGTGATTATATTAGTTTCGTCGTCACCGGTTATAGCAATGAACTGATCCATTGAATCCAAATTTTCGGACATTAATAAGTCAAGATTTGACCCATCACCATGTATAACTAGTGCTTTATTTAGCTTCTCGGCAATAGCAAGGGCTTTTTTCTCGTCACTTTCTATTATTTTCATATTTATTTCGCCGTCTAGCTCCATCGCTACGAAAGTAGCTGTTAGTCCACCACCTATTATCAGAATATTCTCAATTTGTTTTTTTGATTTACCGAGGTATTCCAAAGCAGTTTCTTGATAATATGGTGCACAAACCATATATATCTGGTCACCTGGTAATAGTATATCACTACCTTTGGGGACTATTGTGTGTTGCCCACGTTTGATTGCAGTTACAGTTAGCGGTGGATTATCAAGCTCTATGCTCAAATCCATTAATTTTTTATGTAGTAAAGAAGAGCTACTATCTAATCTAAGCCCAAAGAATTTTAATTTTCCACCTTCAAATTCGATTATATCAGTAGCATTTGATTGGCGAATTAATCTAATTATGGTATCAGCAGTTTCTTTTTCTGGCTGTAAAAAATGGTCAACGCCAAATTCCTCTTTACTTATAATATGGTCTTCTAATAAATATTCAGGATTCCTAATTCTAGCGATTGTAGTTTTTACACCAAATTTTTTTGCAATTTTACAGGCAAGAATATTTACTTCATCATTATCGGTCAGAGCGGCAAGCACGTCGGCTTTTTCTACGCCCGCATCTTTTAGTACAGATGTGCTGCACCCATTCCCTGTGATAACAAAGGCGTCTAGAGTGTCAGAAGCAAAATTTGCAAGTGCTTCGTTACTTTCGATGAGTGCTATATTATGCTTTTCTTTCGAAAATCGACGGGCAGATTGATATCCAATATCACCTGCACCAATAATAATTATTTCCATTTTAAATATTTTTTTTTATATTATGCTTTCCGTTAGATATAATTTAGAATTTATTATTTAGAATAAGAAAAAAAGGAGCCGTATATAAGTATATTTTTTACTATTTGATTTTTGTTCAGATTATTCGTAAAATAGAGATTCAATTTATACACTTTTGTTATTTTTAATAAAGAATTGTATATATTTGATGTGTGTCTGTTTTCATAAAAATTGAAATTTAAAATAATTCAAAGGTAAATTATGTCTAAAGGCGGTGGAGCTGGTAAGGTTTATTTCGTGCTTTATCTTGCGGTAGTATTAGAACTTCTAATCATTATCGTAGAAAGAGATGAAGCGGAAGAGCACTTACACCAAAAGCAAAAAGAGGCGATGAAAATCGTTCAGTCTATTCTATCACAACTTCAGTCCGGTTCTGGAACTGAAGGTATCAATACAAGACCACAAGATGAGATTACTATTCCCCCTCCAGGTGTGAATATTAAAGAAGTTTTGGGCATCGATATCAAATCTGAAAGAAGGTATATTGTCGAAGTAGGTGTCACTGACGTTAGTGCTAACTCTAGCAGAATGGAAGGTGAGGCACAGAAAGAATATATGGAAAGATTAGAAAAGCTGGTTAGATTAGCTAATGTAGAAGATTTGGAATATCAAGTCTTTTATAATAGTAGTCTAGAAACTGGTGCTGTCCCTTCGTTCCCTAGTAACGATTATTTCAGAGCTAACGCTGTAGATTTTACCAAATATGATTTGGGTAAAGCTGTTATAGAACCAGAAACGAACACGGCGTGGGAGTTTGTTGGTATTCAGAAATTAAATATGGATGCTGAGGCCACTTTTAAAAGTCTAGACCTAGCAAACATTAACAATGACCTAATGCATCCAGTATATGATAAAGCTAATAAACTTGTTCGTGGCCCGACTTTCGGACCAAACAATTTTCCAGAAGATAGTATATTCCATTATTCAATACCTGAGACTAAATTAGCATCTGGTATATCTGGCGATAGAGGAACTCTTAGTAAAAGAGCATTCGTTGTTAATTTTCAACCACCTGGTAAAGCGGGTTGGTATAAATTGCGTTTTGTTTCTAAAACGAATAGAATCTTAGGTGTTCGCTCTGATCAAAAAGTAGAAGAGTTAGACAAAGAAGCTACTGTAAACATTGGTACAGTACAGCTAAAAGTAACTGACTTGATGAAAGTAGAGAAAGAACTTGAACGAAAATTAGAAAAATATGAAGTGCCTAGAGCTGATGTTTTAACTTCAGATGGCGGATTTAGAGCTTTCGATGATGCAATCGATAAAGCTAAGACTATTGCTTCTAAAGAAGAAGATGCTGGTGATTTGATTGGTAATATAAGATTGTACGGTTATATAGTAAAACTATTAACCCCAGGTCAATCACAAAACTTTGAGCAAAACAAAGGCGATATTGAGTTCAACATACGTGTTATGACTCCTAAGCCAAAGATGGCTGATCCAGTTATCCAAATTGCTGACAATTTCTATAGATTCAATGAAGGAAAGATAAACTTCAGAATGAGTATTTCGCCTTATCAAGGTGATGCGAACGTAATCAGAGGTACTGTACACGATGCCTCTTCTGGACCTTCTAGCCAACCTGTTGCGAATATTTCTTTCAAAAGAGCTAACGATGGTGCTCCTGCAAATGGTGGTAGTGTAGATTACATAGGTACAGTTGATAAAGAGCTAGCTTCTAGTACTACTGGTGGACCAAGAAGTTACATTATTAAAGTTAGTCACCAATTACAGGGTAAGCAAGATGAGAAAACACCTAGTTTAGTAGTATTCTCTTCTAAAGTAGAAGAGAAAATCAGAAACTTACAAGCTAAGTTGAGTGCATTATCTGTATATGGTGAGCAATTGTTCTTTAACTTTGAGCCACCATCAGGTAATAAAATTGCACCTGAGCAGTTTGGATACTATTTCAAAACGGATGCTGATCCACAAGATAGGGGTTTGACAGATGGTCTTGCTGCTGATAGGGCAGATAACCTTTACTTCTCATCTTCTATGAAGAAAGCATCTCTAAGAATAGTATGGACTGATCCTATTTCTAAAGAAGAAATAGATATCTTCCCTAAATACGAATTTAAGATAGCACAATCTGAACCAGGTATATCATATTTAAACCAACAGGTAAGTGCATCAGTTGATGCTGATATGGTAAGAGTTAGAGTCACAGGTATAAATGTAATATCTCCTAAAATAGGTAAAGAAGGCAGTACACAAGAAGCTGAAGTTTCATTAACATTAGATGCACCTCAAGTAAGAATCCCAGGATTCTCAGTTGTCGGAAAACCAACAATTTCTGTGAAAGGAGGTCAAGCTCAAATTGATTTCACATTGAGAGGTGAAGCTGATGATGATGGTAATATACGTGGAACAGTTGTTATAAAAGGTTCAGCTATAGCAATTAACCCTATAAATGGTATTCAGTCTAATCCTAGACCTATTAATATTAATGTTCAGGTGAAACAAAAAGCTGATAAACAAGATAACTACTTCGACAATTACGAAAATTAAATAATTCAAAGGTTAAAATTATGAACAGTTTTAAAATAAAAGTATATGCTCTTTTCGTAGCTATCTTTGTACTTTCTTCCTTAGGGTTAGAAGCACAACGAATAGACGATGTTAGCTCTATACTTTCTAGATTTAAAAACTATAGATTTGGTGCTGTTAACGTATATAAGATAACGACACCCGATGAAATAAAAGAGATTGTAGAATCTAAACGTAAGAAAAAGGCAACTGCTGAAGGGACCAAAGATGAAAAATGTGTTGACGAAGTAGATCCAGGTGTTAAAGGTATAATTGAATCCGAGATACTTAATGGTAATTCACAATCTGGTACTGCTAGAGCAATTATTATAGCTGGATATCCCATGCCAACTGACGAAATTTATGAATGTGCTTTTACTACTTTATATGATAAATTAGTTGGTGGTCAGACGGAAGCTCTTTCCCCAAAGGCATATTTGGTAACTTCTCGCCCAGAAAAAGGTGGTATTCCTGATAGAATAATTGGTATGATTTATATGGAACAAGAGTTCGATTTGGCCAATCAAGAAGTAAGAGAAGATTTGGAATTTGTTTCTACAGATAATGTTTACTCTTATGATAGATTAAAAGATACTCCTATTGATGCTGCTAAATACGGTTATGCTAACTTATATGATTTGACTTATGCTTATCTAATCCAAGGTAACTTTCAAAATGAAACAATGGCAGCTCGTGCTATTGGTACTGACGTCATTTATTTAGGTAAAGTATATGGTGTATCTCAACCATTAATCAATGATAACAGAGTTAGCTCGAAAGATATTCAGATGTATAAGAGAATATCTCAAGGACAACCAGAAAGATATATGGGTAAAAACAATATATTGACTGTTAGCCCTGATTTGGTTAGCTGGACTCAATATGAGCCACAATATGCTCGTAAGAGAGATGCTAATCGTACTATAGTAACTGATTCTTTGGGTAATCCAGTAATTGATCCTAATAATGCAACAAACGATTACTTACCAAATTTCGGTGTAGAATTGAAATACGGTATAGAAGGTATTAACTATCCTTCTTTCTGGTCAAACAGAATGACACTTTCAGCTATATGGAAGAATGTGAAATTTGGTTTCATATTGCCGACTGACGGTTGGGCTTCTTTCTCAGAAGATGTTTACAATCAACAAAGAACGATGACTTATGCTGGTGTCGGTATTGCAGGAACATTAGATTTCCCATTTGCTGTTATTCCTCGTAGTGATGTATTCCAAGTACAATTTGGATATGTATTCGGCGATGCTATAGCGGGTAATGGTAATACTAATGTTGATACAGACCCATTCATATTCCAAAGAAGTGCACGTAACAATGATTATCTAATGAGATTTAATACTCAAGTACATTATACTTTTGGTATAAGTATTGATGATGATTATTTCATGCGATTTAGTGTCGGTGGTACTGGTTACTCTATGGAATCGTGGGGCTACGAAATCAATGATGATTTGGAAGACCCTAAAGTTAACTTAGAGGAAAGAGGTAGCGAATTTGTTGGTGGTATATCTGGTAAGTTAGAATTCATGACAACAAATAATACAACGCCTTTTGGTGGTGGTATTCAGTATTTCGACGAATCATTACAGTTCAATGGTTGGGTACAAGTTCCAGTAGTAGAAAATACTTTCTCTATTAGATTGGAAGCAAACGGCTACGCTGTTGCATTCAGAAAAGATGCTAGACCTTGGGAAATGAACTCTTTACTAGTGCCTATGGCTCGTTTAATTTATGTATTCTAATAATTGTAAAACAGAAAGAAAATTGAATATGAAAAATATAAAAATAATAATAATTGTAAGCATCTTAATGATAGCTGGCACTACTTACAAAGGTTTTGCTCAGCCAGCAACTGGTGATTACAACTACGTTGATTCTTTGACGACGATTGATTATGAATTACGTAAGATGTTTCCTCGTTGGAAGGTTTGCGAACCAGATTTGCAATTTCAAATCTATCAGGCATTCTCTATTTACGGATATTCGAAAGATGAATTGAATATTGAAGAAATCGAAGTTTTGGCTTCTCCAAAGCCACCAAGAGAAAAGAATTATGAAATCTTATTGATTACTTGTGGTAAAGCGACAATGAAACCACAAGAAATTGACCAGAACATAAAGAAAATCTCTAAGTTCTTATCTGGCGATGATAATTACAATAGATACGAAAGACCAACTCCAGGAGCTGATTCTAGAACTTATTGCTATATCGAGATACCACCAGAAATTCCAGTAAAGCCATCTGAGGCAACTGCTATTCAAAATTATTTGAAGCCAGAAGACAAGATACAAGCTGTTACTTTATCTCTATTCGAGCAATCACTTAAAATAGGTGAAACAGGATTCTGGTTACAAAACAAAGTAGGTACTGATGAAGTTGGTTATCAATTCTGGTCTGCTGGTGAAAGTAAAGTTACCATCCAAAGACCATTGATGAATAACACTGATCCTGCTACTAGAGATTTTGTTCCTAGACTAATCAACGCCTACTTAGGTGGTGGTTATAGACACTCTTCTGGATTAGATAATGCTGGAACGGCATTTTCATGGGTTGCTGATAGAGTATTGAATGCTGGACCAGATGGTAAATTAGTTGCTGGGTTTGATGTTCACATGCCATTTCACCCGCAATTCGGTATTGCTTTAAACTTGGAATTACCTTTCAGTGATTTGAGAAACAGAAACGTAGCTTTAGAGTCTTATGGAAGATATGCTAATACGAATGGTGCTGAATTCAGAAGAGACGCTGAGTATCAAGACCCTCGTAATGGTGACACAACTATTATGAAATTGGGCGTAGCTCCATTACTAAGAGAAACTGGTCAAGCGACTCTATTCTATAACCTATGGGTAGGTAATGAGAATACACCTTCGCACTATTTCAGATTCGACGTGGGTGCTAGTTACGCACAAGTAGATGAGTATTTGATGTACAGTCAAGGTTACGAATATTTTATCGAGAGAGAGAATGTCACTGGACTAAACTCATACAAGCCAAGTGAATTTGCTGATTGGTTATATTTGAAAGCTCAATATAGAAATCAACAGGCATTTCCATTTAGTTTGAGTGTTCAATATTCAAACCAAATCCTAATGGCTCAGGCGTATTTGCCATTATTCGGTAACTGGTTCTTATTAGAAGGAAGATTCTCAACTATATTAAGGGATCAAAGGCCTTATGAGATTCAGAATTTCTTTATGATAAGTCCGATACTAAGAATAACTATATAAGAAATCAACAACCCTTCTGTTTTAGAGCAGAGGGGTTTTTTTTTATTTCTACATTCAGTAACTTGCATGATGATTAGAGCCATTGTCATAATATTCACATTAACCGCAGTATTTACCTCAAGTAATATACTCGTTGCCCAATCTGATAATAACAGTAATCACCCAACTGCCCAAGATAGTTCTGCAAAACGAAAAGACCTAATGCGTTCAGCATCAGTCACCTACGAAAAGAAAGACATCAAGCTTACTATCCAAAATGTTGATATATCTAATTACCCCATAATAAAAGTAATAGTAGAAGCTTACAATATCTATGGTCAACCATTGGATACTTTATACTCTGAAGGCTTATCTGTACTAGAAAATGGTGTGGAACATCAAGTAATATCTGTAGATAAACTTTCGATTAACGAAAGAGTACCTGTAGATTTTATATTTGTTATAGACCAGACGGGTTCTATGCAATCATATATTGATGCAGTTAGACAAAAAGTTCGTGATTTGACTGACTTCCTAAAAACTCGTGGTATTGATTATACATTGGGTCTGATTCTATTCTCAGATGAAGTAGATAAAGTATATCAACCAACACCTGATGTAAATGATTTTTTGAGTTGGATTGGTAGAGTAAAAGCTAGAGGTGGGGGAGATGTAAAAGAAAATGCACTTGAGGCACTAAAAGCAACTTCAAAGCAAATCAATTACAGGCCTTCTGCAAATAAAGTAGCAGTACTAGTAACTGATGCACCATATCATCAAGCTGGTGAAACTGGAGTAGGTACTACAGAGCAAACTACAGAATCAATTACTAAAATGCTCTTCGATGATCAAATTAGGGTATTTAGTATTGTTCCTCCCAGATTGACTGCTTACAACTATATTTCTTCTAATACGAGGGGGAATTTTTACGATATAGATTATCCATTCTCTACTATTCTAGATAATTTTTCTAATCAGTTGACCAATCTATATGCTCTAAAATATAGAACTGAAAAGCCAGCTATCCCAGATAGTATAGATATAGCTATCATAAATGAAAAGAAAGAAGAGCTAACAAAAAAGACCATTCCAATAGTGGAGTTAGGTCGTAGATTGATTATAGAGAATATGCTTTATCAAACAGGTAGCTCTAATTTGCCAGACACTGTTCCTGAGCTAGAAGTACTTTCTATGTTTATGAATAATAGAAAGAATGTAGTAGTAATGATAGAAGGTCATACAGATGCTATTGGCAGCGAAGAGACAAATAATCGTCTCTCAAAATTCCGAGCAGAGAACGTGAAATCATATTTGATAGGTAAAGGTATTTCTGCTAAGAGAATCAAAACTCAAGGGTATGGAGAAAGTCGACCAATTGCCTCGAACAATACTGATTTCGGTCGTAAGCTAAACAGGCGCACCGAGATTATTATAATAGCTAAGTAGTTAGCTTTTCAGTTCACTCATAGTGAACAGTGAATAAAGCTTTATACCTTCTTCTTTCAACTTTTCTTCACCACCAGCTTCACGATTAATAACGCATATAGCTTCTTCTACTATAGCACCACGCTCTCGCAACTCGCCAGCGCTGATTATTATTTGACCACCACTAGTAACTACGTCTTCAATAATCAAGAGTCTTTTACCAGCTATGTCTGGTCCTTCAGCTAGTTTACAAGTGCCGTATTCTTTGGCTTCCTTTCGAACTAAAACCATATCGTAGCCAGCAGCTAATGAAATAGCAGTAGCTATAGGGATACCACCCATTTCTAGGGGAGCTAGCATATCGAACTCTAATCCGGGAATTATAGTTTCGATTATTTGTGTGCCTATTTCTTTGAGTAAGTTTGGTCTTGCTTCAAATTGGTATTTGTCAAAATATTCGTGGCTAGTCACACCTGAGCGTAGTTTAAATTCGCCAGTTATGTGCGCTACATTATAAATTTCTGTGCAAAGTTGTTGTTTTGTCATTCTAATTCTAATATTGAGTATAAATAAATAGTAACTGCAATAGCAGCTACACATTGTTTGAATTCTTCTTTATCTACTTTGTCGAAAGTATCAGCAGGGGAGTGGTGATACCAGAAATATCTACCTTTATCATCAGGTGATAAACTCATACCCGGTACACCAGTATCTATAAGTGGACTTATATCAACTCCACCACCACCTTCATCAACAGTAATTTGCGGGTTAATTTTTTGAAGTAAGGGTTCAAATTTCTTTACTTGTTCCATTATCTCTGGGCTACCTTTGAATCTAATAACAAGTGGTGCGAATGTACCTGCATCAGATTCGAATGCCATAGCGTGTTTCTCATTTGCAAAGCCCTTAGCGTACTCTTTACCACCCATGGCACCATTCTCTTCGTTTGTCCAAAGAACAGAGCGTATTGTGCGTTTATTGTTTAATCCTAATTCTTTTATCAGACGAACCGCTTCCCAAGTTGTCATGCAGCCACCACCATCATCTTGAGCACCTTGACCTGCATCCCAAGCGTCTATATGACCACCAACTGAGATAATCTCATCTGCTAATGTACTTCCTTTCGTTTCACCCATTACATTGTGGGAAATTGCATCAGGGTAATGTTTAGCGTGCATAGTTAAGTTGATAGTTGCTCTTTGACCTTTGTCTTGGTATCTTTGCAATAACTCAGCTCCTTCTAGTGTAATAGCAGCGTGAGGTATCTTAGTTGTACTATCATTATAAGCCATCATTCCAGTATGCGGATTGTCGAAACCAATCGGACTAACTGAACGGATTAGACTTGCCACAGCTCCATACTGCGCTGCCCACTGTGCACCATAGAATCGGTATTGGACTGTCTGTCCATAAGTTGTGAAGGGCACATTGAACAGTACAATCTTTCCTTTTACTTCATCTTTTCTTCTATCTAATTCTTCTTTATCTCTTACTACAATTACTTCGGCTGTAATTCCTTCTTGAGGAGTAGCGATACTACCACCTAATCCGAGCATATCTATATCATATTCCATAGGGAAGATGACTTTCACAGACTCATAGTGCCTCTTCCAATTCGGTACCATTACCGGCTGTTTTTGTACATTTGCTAGCCCATCTTTGTGCATCTCCTCATACACCCAATCGATTGTTCTTTCTAGTTGAGGAGTTCCACTTAGGCGATTGGCAAAGTTATTACATAGAAACTCTAGTCTTTCCCAGCCGACATTGCTCTGCATAGCAGCTTCGATGATTTTATCTACATCATCTTCATAATCATCTGGATCGAAATCTTTGGCGAATAGTAGTACTGGGAATAATAGTAGGAAAAGTATCTTTTTCATTCTGCTCTATGTCTGTTTTAAGTATTTACAAATATAGGAAAATTTTGGGAGTTGGAGAGTAGATTAATTAGAGCTTTTATTTTTTTTGTATATAGAGGTCACAAAGTAACAAACCACGTCATACTGAACGAAGTGTAGCAAAGTGCTTGTGCTGAGCATTCTAAGATAAAACCAAATATTTAATTAAATAATTTCACATATTGTCCCTCTCTTTTAGCAACAGCAAAAACACGAAGTACTAACTTATTAGCTACAGCGTTGAGTACAGTGAGTT